>ERZ831601.105-NODE-105-length-93757-cov-4.494002_pt1 | contig 93757 bp, 108 predicted proteins | sample MGYA00519578_ERZ831601 | MGnify/ENA primary metagenome ERZ831601 (study PRJEB31850, sample SAMEA3708717) | human gut metagenome | biome: human gut; feature: human-associated habitat; material: faeces | place: China | collected 2014 ... | reverse complement strand
ACAGCACAGCCGGAAAACTCCAGATAACGGGCCGCAATTTCAGCAGCTCCCTTTTCACCAAAATAGCGGGCCGCATACCCCTTTGCCCAGTCCTCTGACAGTGTTCCTGTTTTCCAAAGCTGTGCGATCTCATCCAGTATAAATACATGGGGCTTTACATTGGAGCAGTTGATCAGCCAGTAGTCGTCAGCCCCCTGCTCCAGCACCTGCTTTAACTCCTTTTCCACAAACTCCGGCGAATTGGGCAGCATCGTCAGCTGGGCGGCAGCCTGAAGGTCATAAAAAGATGCATGGTAATATATACCGTGTTTTTTTTCGCTGTTTTTTTCCGGAAGGGCCAAAATCCTGGGATTGTGGTTTCCCTGCCTGCGGGAAACCATTTTTCCAAATCCATTGTCCGCCCATATATGGATCACATCCTCCGGGAGCTGCAGATATCCCTTCTTATACAGCTCCATCGTTTCACCGTAGAGATTCGTACAGCACAGCGCCTGAGGATTTTCCTTTTTTACCATTTCATACTGTATCCGGATCAGGCGGCTCATCAGCTCTCCCCTGGCTTCATCCGTATCATACCGGGGATCCGATTCCCAGAAGGGGCAGTCCCCCTGGCCCCGGAATCCATACCACATTCATATCCTTCTGTTCTTTCACAGCCTTCTCCCACAGCGTATAAAATTTGTCGCTGTGCTCCGCAAAGGAGGCATTCAGAGCCGGATAGGCACGGGCAAACATCTCTGCCCCTAAAGGCTCCGCATGATGATGCGTAATCGCCAGTCCCATGTCAGAGGCCAGTTTTCTGTAGCGGTGTGCATTCCTGTCTGTGCCCGGGATCACCATATTTCCCCCCAGACGCAGCAGGGCTTCAAACACCATGCGCCAGGGCTCTGCCGGATCCCGGTTTACCTTCCATGTATGTAAAAGAACCTCATCATTTACAAACCAGCCTCTCAGTTTTACCCGAAAGGGCTCTGATCTTTTATAGAACCCATCCGGGATCTCTGCAAAGGGCTTCGTTTCAAATGCCTGGTCATTCCAGAACCAGAAGGGCTGTATGCCCAAAAAGCTGCGGCTTATTTCATAAATACCGTATACAAAGCCAAGAGGAGATCCGGCCTTCAAAAGAAACTCCCCCTTCTTTAATTCCAGCTCCCACATCTCAGGAGGGAGTTCTGCATTTACAAGGCGGATGGGGGTACCGTTTACGCCTCCCCTCATCATCTGATCCTCTCCCGGACACAGAACACGGCTCATATCCCGCTTTAAATTTTCAACCGCAAGACACACTGCCAGATTGCCCTGATCGAAATATATCCTTGAATCCAGTGTTATTTTTTCCATCTTTCTTTCCTTCTTCTTTCTATCTGACAATCCGGGCCTGCCTTCACAAACGGAAAGCAGGCCCTGCCTTTTACTTTTATTCTGATAATGTTTCCTTTACGCCGTCAACCAGTTCTTTTGCCGCCTGTGCAGCGTCACATTCTCCTGCTGACAGCTTTCCGAATACTTTTTCATAAACGCCATCCGGAGATGCCATCAAATTGCTGGAATCAAACTTGGGATCCAGCGGGAATTTGGAGTAATTCAGCACAGCCTTATTTGCTTCCAGCACCCTGGGATCGCCCAGTCCCTTCTCCATCACATGGTTTGCCCCTGCTTCAGTGTAGCCGGACAAGAATTTTGGCAAAAAAAGACAAGATAAATGACAAAAATTTTGCCATCTATCTTGTCTTAAATCTTTTCTATTTTGGGTTTATAGTTTCTTTTCAATGATGATTTTTTCACCATCAAAACTTATCGTAATTTCTCTGTCATCTGGAGAAATCCCCATCTGTTTAATCCAACTGATGGGGATTGTAACTCTAGTTGTGTATCCTCCTTGACTACTCGTCCCACCTGATTTATTAAATATTACCTTAGCGTCTCTTACTTCCATCAGTTTCCCCTCTTGCGGCAAGAATCCATAACCATGTAACAACATTGGCAATAATGCTTACCAGTAATGCAATACTATTTACAACATTGATTTCTTTTACTGCAAAGTAACTCCAAATACATAGAGTTGATAAATTTGTAAGTAATATTATTCTTTTCATAGACTTTCTTTCGGAAATGTCTTATAATGAAGGCAGTGGAGATTATCTCCACCGCCTAGCACCTATTTGAAGAAGGTCGTATAGATTAAGCATATCGAGGTTGTCGCCATATTGATTATGCTAACTATAAGAGCTACTTTTTCAAGTTGGTGCTTTTCTTTTTTCTTTTGTTTTGACATTTCTTATTACCTCCTTTCTATATAAGATTATAACATATTCGTTACGAATAGTCAAGAAGAATCTAAAATAATTTTAAAAAAGTGGGAAACTTTTTAAGTCCCCACTCTCTTTTACATTTTAATCATACGCCAGCCCCGGCCATCTCAGTGCTCCATCCTGATCCGGAGTAAGCGTCACCGGCTCTGCAATCATCCGGCCCTCAGTATCCATGATGTACCACTTACCGTCAATGGTCTGCTGGCCTGTTACCATGGCACCGTCAGCGCCCAGATAGTACCAATGATCCTTATACTTGTACCATGTATCATGCACCATTATGCCGGAGCCGTCGAACCAGTACCACTTGCCCTCATGCCAGTACCAGTCATTTCGGACTGGCTGACCGTTGCCGAGGTAGTAGCGCCAACCGCCATCTTCCTGTTGCCAGCCGGATTTCTTTACAGGTTCTGACAACGCCGCCTTGAAGTCTGTCCATAACTGCGGCTGATCCAGCATCTTACGGGGGCAGTGCTTGCGCTTGGCATCGTAGTGCCGGATTACATGATCGGCATCAGTCTCCAGCTCTGCCATAATCTGGCGCACAAGCTCAATGCAGTTTGCACGGGCCTGATCGTAATCAGAGTCTGGATTGACACAGATCTCAATATTGATACTGTTTGTGTTGGTTACTCCTGCTACCAGAGGCGTACCGTACTGTCTACCGACTGCATAGGCACCGTCGCTGTAATATAAGGTCTGTACAGCCACCGTATCGTCTACATACCAATGCACAGAGGTGGACAGGTTGCCGTTTCGATGGGCTTCGGAGTGTTTAAGGGCACCGGCACCCATCTTGTAGTTGTCCGTCTCGTGGATCACAATCCATGCTGGGCGGTTTTGACCTGCGTAACAGTTTATCTGCTTAATCTCTCGTCTTATCTCCATTACTCTTCCTCCGCTAATTTCCAGCCAGCCGGATACGCATCCGGCCCCCATACGCAGTTATCCATCTGGCAGATATACCGCTTACCGTCTGTGTATGTCATCTTATCGCCTGTGTTATAGGCATCATGTGCACCTGTAGGCTGTACCCATGCAGGATACTCCTCTGTCTCTGGCGGCATCATGCTACCGCCCTCCATCTTAGTAATTTTGTCAGCCAGGCTGAGGATCGTCTTACCCATTTCGGTCATATTGGCATACAGAGTGTCAATCTGCTTCTGGAGTGGCGCATAACTGTTTTCTGGGTCTGCACTGGTGCGGGCCAGATCAATCAATTCCGTGCGCTGCTCCTCAGTGAGGGTGCCTTGGAGCCAGATAGTGTCAATCTTTTTGAGGATGTCCGTCAGCTCATAGCTTCCGGACGTGATTACATTTTTAATGATATCGTACATTATGTACCTCCTATCATAGCGGCACTGATAGCCGCTAACTTGTTATCTATATAGGTTTTGGTGTCTGCGGTGTAGGTTAAATCCATGGTACAGCCGCCGTTGTTGGTGATTTCGGTGGTGCCTGCATACATGGTGAGGGCGTTGAGCTGAGCCTGTTCGGATGGGGTGAGGGGGATATTCTCTGGAGCATCTGTCTTGTAATACACTTCTGCCCCTGCGCTCAACTCTCCTGTTGTGGAATAATACTCTGTTGCAATGTTTTCTGTACTATAAGATGGAGTGTATGCGCTCTGGTATACCCAGCACCACACACCATTTACCTTTTCCAGTTTGTCCCACTTGGTAAATGGTCTGGGCGGCGTTAAAATGATGGACTGGCTCTCCGTACCGCCCTTAATCGTGACGGTGATGGGTTGGTCTGCCAACTCGATGGACTGAGGATAATCTGGTGATGGAGAAGGTTGACCGCCAGTATAAGGTTCATAGGCAGTGACAGAAGAACCGTATTCCAATTGGATATCATAAAATTCAGCCGTCATAGTTCCGTTATTGATATCAAAACGAAAATACATCATATCGCCTTCTGCAATATCAAATGTTGTCCATCCTTTGCTTCCAGTTGATGAATAATCACTCGAACCATCAGCTTTTTTAATAATAGCAAAGGCCTCGACAGTCTTACTTTTATGAGCAGTTCCCATCGGCATATTACTTTTAAAAGAAAGTGTATATTTTCCGGGATTAAGTTTTAATAAATCATCAGTTTTATTCAAACAGAAGAAAATTACTTCCGTTGTCGTAACTCCCTTTCCTTCCAAGACTATTTTGTCATTATCGACAGATGCTTTTAAATCGTTATTGTCTACCTCATATTTTTTTAAACTGTTAATATCAAACAGGTTCTTTCCACTCATCTTCCGCTGTTCCGTTTTGCCAGTCATGGAAAACTCTTCTATTGGCAGTGGTGAGCTATCGGCTATTGTTAAATACCCCCCCCCCACTGGTTTTTTGACTAATCAATGCCGACTGGATATTAACCAACTTGGCACTTAAACGCTGTTCCAGATTGCGTATGTAGTTTTTCGTATCTGCTACATACGTTACTTCCATATGTACCCCTGCGTCACTGCTCACAACCGTAGTCGGGCCATATGTCCGCAGGGCCTTGTAGGCGGCAATCTCTTCTGGGGTGAGATCACGCTCGATGGGGGTGGCGATGATATACAAAATTTTAAAAGATTTGTCTGCCAGATAATTTTTAATTTCTTCAATCTCTGTGCCAGCAGATATTGGAAGTCTAACTCTCAAATAGTTTGCTCCGCCAGTATATCCGCACGAAACTTCATCTATACTGTATATATTATGTTCACATGCTTTCAACCTGTCACATAGCATCGAATTTGCACCTAGCGTATTAAAGTTAGAAGCATCTGTAACAGGAATGTTAATGAGAATACTGTTTTCGTGTTTAGCTTCAATATCAACACTAAAAAGTGCTTTATCATTAAATACGAAATTATTCACCCTCTGCACATACTTCCCGCGCCCCAAGTCAATCTCGTCACAAACCCACTGCTGACCGTCCGAATCTGTGTAGTTGCCATCCTTGCTGACTGGTACACCGGGGAGGCCGTTAGGGGTTTGAAGGGTGAGGGTCTGGGGAATGCGTGGTGGTTCGTAGGGAGTTGGGACAGTGCCATACTCGAGTTGCGTAACCGACAGATCTATGTAACACACCTCGTTATAAGCGTGCATGCTTGTAATTTTTTTCAAAATTTTTCCTTTAGTCGTCACCACTGTTTTCGGTGTATCGTGCTTGATATTGTGCGATTCATTAGTTCCATCTGAATATTCAAATCTAAAACCAGCGGCGTTGTTTAGATTTGTTTCTCGATACATTTTTATCGTAAATGTCAATTGATTTGCTGAGTTATTCTTGGAAAAATCAAATGCAAAACCTTTGTCTGTATCAACGTACTTGTAACACTCGACTCCACGAAACTCTACAAAATTTCCGTTACTTAATCTGTCTGCATCAAACAGGTTCTTTCCACCCACCTCCACCGTAATACTCCCGTCCTCCCCAACACTCACTATCTCCTGCGGATACTCTGGACTGGGGGATGGTTTGCCGTCGGTGTAGGGTTCGTATGGCAAAGCCGAAGAGCCAACATTAATCATAGGGGTGGTTTCTATATTGTTATAAGTTCCGTTGGCTATATAGCAATTATAAGTTGTTTCTGCACCCACAGTTATTTTTTGATTAAATACCCCATCAGTAGGTGCTATGATGTGCCAAGTAGACGGTTTGTCTGCCGATAAAGTATATGTACCGGGTTGTAGTGTAACGGTAAAAGCTCTATTATTGGCATCAATTACACCGTTTAATACAATTTTGCCGTCACTATTAATTGACACAACACCTTTTTCGATTTGCGATTTGAGAAATGTCTTAGCATCAAATAGCTGCGCCCCCGTAGTTCTCACCTGCGTACTCTTCCCAAACACCCTCAGCCCCCGGAACGGACGGCCTTCTGCGGCATCAGCAATAATGATTGTGGAGCCAGAAACTGTATTAATTACATCATTATTGGATTGCGATATTGCATAAAGTAAATATTCCTGCCGTGTTACCGGATCAGGTATATGACCCTCTTTCCCAGCGATTGCCGCCCAGTAATATTCCAACCGTGTCACAGGCGCAGGGATGCTCCCGCCCCATACTCCTGCTGCCTTTGCCATGTAATACTGCAATCTTGTGACAGGCTGCGGGGTGTTGCCAGAATAATCCCCTGCCATAGTCGCAAGGTAATATTCCTCAATCGTCACAGGTTCGGGCGTTTTGCCCTGCCATGTCCCTGCAATCTTTGCGAGATAATACTCTTCCCTGGTTATCGGATTCATTCTTTATTCCTCCCCGAACAGCCCCGTTTCCTTCGGCTGCGCTTCCGCCACCATTGCCTTTGCATCCTCTTCCGTCATGCCCTCAAATTTGACAAAATACATCCATGCGGGTACCTTGCCCTGTACGACATAGCTCCACCAGCGTGCCCTGTCCTCTTCGCGGTTGTAAGTGATATCTCCGAAATCATAGACAACATCATAGTTCCCGATCGGAGTTAATTCGTAGATATCTGCATACACAGACATAGCATAGATAGCATCATTCAGGCAGCTTTCCAGTTTATCCCGTACATCCTTAATAAACTGGATAGTCCGTTGCTGTTCCGCTTCCACTCCCGTTGCTGTCTGGATTCCTGTCGCTTCGTTAAATACAAAATATCCGTTGGAAAATCCGCATTTATACCCGATCTGAGACAGGAGGGCGTTAATCCCATCGAGGCGTGTGGCTGTATTAAGTTGCGGCGTAATCTCCTGATAAAACTCTTCCGGGCTATTACCAAACACATTCTTGACATAATGCGGCATCTTCACATCTGCAACACGTCCATTAAGGCTTTTCCCGCTGTCGTACATAAGCCGATCATCTGCCAGGATTATCTTTTCGCTGTCATAAACCTCTCCGGCGTTCCGGCTATATGCAATATCTAGGTCTTTCATTTCTTCGACGGACTCAGCAAAAACAGGAAGTCCAAGGGGAGAAGAGAGATCTATATTATTCGCGGCAGGCGTCCGAAACACCCCAAACAGTGCACTATCTAACCTCTCGTTGTTAAATTTTATAATCCGCTTAATTGGGGCTAGCTTCGCCCATTTCGTTTCGGCCATCGAGATAGGATCTCCAATAGAATTGGAGTTTTTGGAGACGTAAGCCGTGTTTTCTATGTAGTACGGGTATACCGTCTTTCCATCTTCCTGCTCCGCCGCAAAATGATGATACTCCAAGCGGGTATAATACTTATCATTTTCTGTGTATGATTCCCGGAAAACTACACCCGTAATGTTGTTGTTCTCATCCGTATCCGTCACCATAAAGTTAAAAGGGGTAACAAAATCGAAACCCTCATCTGTCGGCTTAATGATAATTGTACCGTATGCGCAGCCATACTCTACCCAGTGACGCAGGTTAAAATATGCTTTATCGATCCGCTCCTGTAACCACGCCCCGCGCGCCCCGCCGTCGATCTGTATCTTAATCCCCAGCGTGACGAGCCGTGCCGTCTCGGAGCAGACAGATTTTGCAAAGTTGATAGTCTTGATCCGGTTCTCCGCATCCACCCAGTAAGGTGTCCCACGGTAAATGTTTGCACACTCTGTAATCTTTGCCATCATCTGTGGGGACGTAGTATCCTTGACCCGGAAATCTTTTTCTGCTTGTTTTCTGAATATCATCCCTATCCACCTTTTTACTGTTGCGATAATTCCCATTTAATCATCCCCAGCACTCATATCCCGATATTTCTCAATCACGCTCTTCCCTCCACCCCTTAACGAATATCAACTTCCGCGAAAATCATCGCACAGCCATCAGTCCGTATTCTCGTAACTTCCATGTCCATCAAGTTTATATCTTGCTTCCCCCACTCTTTCTTGTTACGTGAAATATTCATTTTTACGCTTAACTGTTCGCTTTCGTCAATAACAGCAACCAATTCTTTTAATTTCATTTGTGCAATCTCCATATCATAAACAAAGTATATCCTACCATTATTACAATCCCAGCTATCATGCCTATTGTTTTGACTGTAAAATATAGCTCCATCATGCGCTGTTCCCCCTCCTCATTGACAGCGGGCTCGTGGCGTACCGCAGGGCGTCTATCCAGTGATTATTATGGTCTGGATAGTCTGCAATCACTTCCCCGTTGCTGTCTACTTCGTGCTCATATTCTACAATTTCCTTATAGGCTCTTGGCGTTCTGGCTGGATCAATAACCATCTTCCGGCATTGGAGCCACTCAAAGGTATATTTGACACTCCCCGGCCCCACGTTGGCCTGCCTGGCGGGAAGTCCAGCGTCACGAAAATCTACAATGCTTTCCTGCTCATCTGCACCGCATCGGATTTCATAATCATCATAGCCTTTTTTCTTTATGTCCTCTGCCATTTTGCTGTTGCGGATTTTACAACCGCCCAGCTCGTCCAAAAGATATATTGTTTCGGTGTTATGATTATATGCCACCCGAATGAAGGCTTTTGGGTCGGGATACCAGCCCCAGTCCTGCCCTTGATATATCCGCTCCATACAGCTGATTTCTTCGTCAGTAATTTCTCTGATTTCCAGCATATCAAAGATATTTGTACCAAGCCCCACCGGCTCGCCCAGATATTCATGCCGATATGCCCTCTCATTTGTGACTCTTAAGTGCTCGGCGTCGGCTATAAACTGATCGCCCAGCCATTCTGCCGGAATCGCCCTGTAATCACTTCTGTGCCGATAACTGTCCTCTCTCGGCTCATTGACATACATATTCGCCCAATTACTACGGCTAATGGGAGGATTAAAGGACTTGAATACCACAAACTTACTGCCGCCTCGGAGGACGGACTGTTGTGTATTTCTAATTTCTTCAATTCCTGCAAATTCGTCAAGTTCCTCGTACCAAAGATACTTAAAATATCCTTTACTTGATTTAATTGACTTTGTTTTCTTTGCTTTATCCAATCCTCTAAAAATTATTTTCTGCCCTGTAGGTTTATATATATACTGCATGGGGCTAACACTGGAAGCCCACGCATCATTAGCACCAAGCGCATCTATCGCCCATGCAATCTGTTCAAAGACAGACTCACGGAGAGTGTTTCCCACCTTTCGAAACACTACTGCATTTGTATATTCCCCTCTCTCCGCGTCCATCATCATCCCCAACACAGTTTCTATGGAGATGAAAGAGGACTTTGTAGAGCCACGTCCACCGTATAAGTCATAGTATGTATGTTTGCCGTCCAGGATATCCCAGTGGACAGGGTAAAAAGTAGGGGCTATGATGTCGGTAAGCTGGATTGTGTCAGACATTATTCTTCTACATGGCAGGTATTCGTAAGTTTTTTATACACATCTTCATACAACTCCTGTTTGTCTCCGTTAAAGGTGTATTCTGCATATATTCCGTCTCCAGATACTGTAGTAGACGCCAGACATTTATAGTTCTGGAGCGTCTTGCAGCTCCAAACAGTAAAGACATCTCCTAAATCAATCGGAGTTTCAGGTTTATTTTTGTTGTACCACTCCACCAGTTTCTTCTGACAAACACTTTCAAAATGCTTCATTCCTGTAATAATCATATCCCTACTCCTTTTCTGGTCTTGGTATATTATTCACGATAACGATACCGCCTGTATCTGCCTTCTGTACCACATCAACCTTGCGCTTTGCCAGTTCAACGGCGGCTTTCGTTCTCTCCGCCAGCGGAGCTTCAAGGCCAAACTGGTCTTTTACCTCTCCCCGCATGACAGAAGTGAAATACTGCATTATCTCCGCAGCAGAGGCGATGCGGCTATCATCAATTTCTTTCTGCCGCTCTTCGATGTATGCAATTATTTGAGGTTTTCTTAGGTTCTCAGCCCCTGTGGCGTATGCAGCTTTTTCTTTATATCCCGCCTTCTTCGCCGCCTCAGTCGCATTTCCACACTTTAAATACTCATCCGCAAACGCCTTTTGCTTCGGTGTAAGCATTTATCCACCACCTTCGATCATTTTGTCCACACAAGCATTCCACCCGGCATTATACATCCAATCTATCACACGCCTTCCGGATTTCGTTTGCATTGGGCATTTTTCTGGCAATTTCTTCGCCGGGCACCAATCCGGCTTTCCCGGTCTCTCATAAGAGCAGAATCTATCCACTTCTACGTTTTCGATCCCGCAAAACCTTTTCCCCTGTATCATCTGCCTGTTATCATATTCGCGCTCATGGCAGAAATCACAGTTTAAACAGCTTTTCGGGAAGTCTACGGTTACAAATCCGTCGGGCGCATCCGGTTTCTTCTCTTCCGCAGCAGCCTCTTCGAGCATTTTGAGTTTTGCCAGTGCCATCCCAATATTCTGGGACATTACATAGGGCAGATTGTTCTGGATCCGCGAGAAATCTTCCAACGCCACCTCGGAAAAGTTATCATCCCAGGAAAACGGCTCCGTCTTGATTGTAAATTCTGGTTTATCCATTCTTCCACTCCTTTGTCTGCTCCCATATCTCCGCCAGGCACTTAACAGCTTCCACCGTGCTGGCCGTTCTCAGGATCTCATAGTCCCGCATCTTCCATCCGTTCTTTCCGTTTTGCAATGTAGGTGTTGATAATATCCATACTGTTATCATCCTTCCTTGATCGGATGAATAAAATTGAGAAGATCCGATTTTTATAATCAAACCAACGGAGAGAAGAGCATTCTGAAGTTTTTTTACGATCCCCTTCAAGTTCATGTTCTTCCCTCCTCGATTCATAGTCCTATTGATATTTTATCACATTTTATTTTGTAATCCGTCCCCCACTTTTCACCATTTCCCGAAAAGAAGTAAGAAGTGATAAAACTGAGCAGCCGTTTTCCTTTTATATGCGTAAAAATCATCTCTTTTTACGGGTATATACCTATTATGCCCCATAGCATCATACCCGATTCCATTGACAAGGCTATCATAAATACACACCTCTATTCCCGGTGTTGAAGATATCGCGCACTCCAACAAAAGCAATCGTTCTTCTTTGTTTAGCTTTCGGCATCTTTCGTATAGCTTTTTTTGGTCTTCTTCAGGAACCCCAAAATCTGTTAATGATGCATTCCGTGTTCTTATCTCAATCACCTCCTGAGGCTTTTCTCTATGCTGCGATCCTTTCTCTGATATTTCTCAGCGTCTTCTGTGTAGACTGTGCGTAATACATGCTTGTTACAGCCGGGCTTGCATGGCCCAAAACCTCCTGGATGATTCCAATATCGACCCCTCTGTTTTTCAAGTCCATACCCAGTGTCTTTCTCATTTTATGCGGATAGACACGAGTAGTAATGCCTGCACGTTCGCCTATCTCCTTGATAATAGTCCTATATGCTGATACCGTCATTTTCCCATATGGTTTTCTGGATTTTGTGAACAAATACGGACAATCATCTTTACGGGATTCTTTGTATTTTAAATAATAATGCCTTGCATCTTCATCCAGATACAATGTTCTGTATCTCCCTCCTTTTTCACCTTTTATCCATATATCTCCTGTTTCAAAGTTCACCTGTTCCAGACAGATATCAGCAATCTCGCCTACACGAGCACCAGTTGAGCGGAACACTTCGAGGATCGCCCTTTCTCTCACATCCTTACAGGCATCTTTCATTTTTATCATTTCTTCTTTTGAGAAATAATCAATAGGTTTTGATATAACCCGTTTGGGTTCAGTTGCTTCTACTGGATTTTCTTCTATCAGCTTTGCCTTTCTCATCCATGTGTAAAATGCAGACAAAAACCGGCGCTCGTTGTTATAGGTAGATTTTTTCTAATTTCTCTCCATTTATCCCTTTCCTGCGTTCATACTGGGATAAATACCAGTCTATATCTACCGTACCAATCTGATCCAACGGCTTATTAACAGCAGTCATGAGACGCTTTACTGCGCGTAAGTATCCTTCCATCGTCTGATGACTCAAGCTACGCTTTTTTATCATAAAAAGCTGAATCAAATACTGATTCCTTTTTTGAGTGTCACTCTGCCATGTTTCCGGCATAGTGGTAATATCCTGAACATTTACCTTCACAAGCTCGTTGGATATAATATGCTCCAACGCTTCCAGGATCTCTTTCTCTGAAATATAATAGGACATTGCTACTATAACATTGTTGATAATCTCACTTTTTATAGCTTCTGACATATTATGATCCTCCTCTTGTTTTTTCTGCCTGAGTTGGATATAATATACTCAGGCGTTGTTTAGCGGTGGTATCATCTTGGCGGGTGTCCACCGCTATTTTCTGTTTCTACCTCCTGTATCTCTCATCTGGACACAGCGACGTATACGCATACGCTGGCATCCGCGCGGACCATACTTCCAGCTTCGGCCCTCGGATCGCATCCATGTCACTAGCTGCCACTGCTCTCTCCCTCTGAAGTCGGTTCACTCGTCTCTGGGCCTCTGACTTTACAATCCCCAAGCTGCATCCCTTCTTTCTGCCCTCGTAATAGGGCAATCATGTATTCCAGGTATGGATTTTTCTTTTGCCACATGGCCTCATTATCCCAATCCTTTCTTTGCTGTTTTGATCTTTCTGACACAATCAGGGCAGAAATCAAATGCCCCTACCCTTGTTGTACATTTTTCACACAGGTTTTTATCACACGTCTGTACATATGATTTAAAATCAATGCTTGTACAAAGTTCTGCTACCGGCATATCACAAAGCAATGTTGCTTCTCTATGGCAAAATGCACACTGTTCCTTTTTAGGGATTATTCTTGTTACTTCATGGCTCATAGCTGCTCCTTTGCAAAATGTCAGTTTAGCTCATCAAACTTGTGTCCAAATTTATATGTTCCATAACCGCTCTCATCTCAAGAATTGCCATGTAATCTCTCATTGCTTTCATTTGTAAATCATATGTGCTTCTAGGGCAAGTCGGTTCAAAAGTGAGTTTGTTATTATCCCATGCGCTAAGCATATTAGATAAACCACATACTCTTACTTTTAACTGATAATACTCGGCTTTAAATCTTTCCTTGTAATCTTCACTGGTCATCATTTCAATTGTGTCATTTAATTTCATCATTTTTCTTTTCCTCCATAAATCCTAATTTAACCGGCTACTCTTCCTCGGTTTCAATGAGGTATTCTTCCTCTGTTACTATGGTCAGAAGCGAAACATCTATGTTCAAGAACTCGGCAGCAGCCTTTAAGGCATCATCCTTCGCCCGTTCCCTCTCAGCTTCAATCTTTTCAGCACTTATTGGGTTTTTTAAGGTGAAACCCAACTTTAAATAACAATCTGACGGATTTCCCGCGTCATCCTCAGCTAATCTGGCTTCTTTGGAAACCCTGTAAAAAAAGTCTATATTTTTTTCATGTAATCCTCCTAAAGTTTTAATTATGCTGATACGGACACGGAGACCCCAAATAGCACCTGTCCACCCAGTCCTCTGTCTCGCTGCTTTCCAATGCCTTAATGGCCATCTCATATGCCTGAATCTGTTTCTCTGCGTCTGCGCGGTATGTCAGTTTTACAAAACTGGTTTGCATTTATTTGACCACTGTTTATCTGGATATTTTGAAACAAATTTTTCACAATCATTCCGATTTTCTATGTACGAAAAGAAAAATCTCCCACAGTCTGAACATTTCCTCTGGATTTCTAAATATCTGATATCATTACCATTTGGCCCATGTGTCCAATGCCAACAAATAACTTCACTGTTTTTATGCTTGCAAAACAACTTTTTGATAAAATTCATAGCTGATCTCCTAAACCTTAATTTTGTGAATCATGCTTTTTCATCACATGTTCAAATATCTTCATATTAGCACCATGCATTTTTTTCCATTCTGGTGTTCCAGGAATCCAATTCGGACCCAAATATTCTAACGGATCTTTTTTGATTGCATTCCAATACCATGACGGATACCCCATCTTTTTGGATGACGTTTTATCATCTTTGTAGTTCATTTGCTTTACGAGGTCTGCTCCTATTCCTCCTTTCAGCAAATTCTTTGTATCTTGCTGATAAAAGAAAATAATACTTGACTGTACTAAGCATGCCATTTTAAGTTCTTCATACGGAACTTCTTTTCCATCTTTAACATCTGCTATTATTTCACATGTTGATCTCATTTTATTTTTCCTCCAAAACCTTAATTTACCGCAATACAACAACTACTTGTTTAATACCACAACTGTTTACTACAACTGAGCCTTAAATTATCCCAAAATCATGTAATGTTAACTGCGCCCGATGCTCTTCAAGCCTCTGTTTCGACAGCTCATACCGCTTAGGATCAATCTCAAATCCAACATACGGAATCCCTGCTTCCTCATATGCGATCAGGCTACTGGCGCTCCCTACATGGGTGTCCAGTACATTCCATCCCGGCTGTACATATTTCAGGATCAGCCAGCGGTAAAGATTAACTGGCTTCTGGGTTGGGTGGATCCGTTTCTCGTTAAGCTTCTTATTTCCCTGCTGGATCCAGCCCTCCTCAATGCTCTTTCCCTGCATCATCCCATTCCACATATACCGGAACAGGCGGACAGAATCATGCAGACTGCAGGAGGCTATCTCACAATCCGAGAAACTGTTGGAGCCATTGCACTTGTCCCATACGATCCTTCCCGTTGGAAAATTCCAGTCAAAATAATTACAGCCCCATATGATCTGATGTTTGGAAACACGTTCCAGTTCACGGAAGTAATCTTCTCCTGGTACTTCCCAGTTTTCTGAGGGTTCGTAGTGCCTCTGTACGCCTATCGGACTTACTTTCCGACCATAATACCCTCTGCGTTCCGGGCCGGAAAAGTAAGGAGGATCAGTGATAGCAATGTCAAAATATTTGTCTGGGAATTGTTTCATGCCCTCCATGCAGTCCATGTTGTAATATCCATATTCCATAAGTCACTCCTCTGGTTGATACGGCTCCGGCAGCGGCATCCAGGCAATAATCCTCACCGACTCATCACCCAGATGCCAGGAGCCAGCATAATACTGCACAAAACAGCATCTTTCTCTATATTTGTCCCAGCCGATTACACTATTAAGAGATTCTTCCGGCAGCCTCTCCTCCACCGGGATCCAGCGGTGCTTGCGCTGCTCCTCATTCAGTTCTTTCAGCATATTTCCCTGCTCATCTTTCTGTGTTAATCTCTTCATAGCTATTCTCCTTTTTTATTCTCCCACATATGACGAAAACGTTCCCCTGCCGCTACCCGCTGTTCCTCTGAAACTTTCCGTGGAGGACTGCATTTAATCCAGGCAATCGGTACATGAAAAAACGCAGATCCATCTTCATTAACCGCTATAACCTTTACATCCTCTGGATGTGATTCTGCATATCGGAGGAGTTTCGTTTTCCAAGCTGTACCACTAGGAACCGTCACACCTGCATAGTCCCGATCCTTTGTCCATTCAATCGCATATTCATTCATCGTCTTTTCCTTTCCTGCACGGCATACACCCGTAATGGATATGCCACCCACAACACTCTCTCATCATTGCACTTCCTCAGCTTTATCTTCTCATTTTCTGTATCCCAGAAATCAAAGCTTTCCGGTTTTCTGCTGCAATTACATCTCGGATCGATTCTTCTGGAAACGGGATTTGATAGGTTCGCTCCTTTATCCGGTTTACAATCCGTTCATCATACCGCAAATCCTCCAGGTTGGAATTGCTGGTAAAAATCGTCGGCAGCTTATCCTGATACCGCCCGTTGATAATGGCATAAAACCGTTCTCCTATCCAGTCTTTTGGTACCTCTGCGCCAAAATCATCAATCACCAAAACATCTACGCTTGCAAGTGCTGACAAAAGGCTGCTCTCGTTTTCATCTCTACTACTCCAGGATGCTTTGATTTCGTTGACGATTTGCACGGAACCTGCAAATTTTACCTGCATCCGGTATTTTTTTATCAATTCATTTGCGATACTGGCTGCCATCCTTGTTTTACCTGACCCTTTTGTATCAGAGTACAGGTACAGCCCCATTCCGGCAGATCTCATATCATTCAGATTATCCAGATAATATTTAACCGCAGAACACGCCTGCCTTATCGTTTTCCTGCTGTCCTCTTTCCGGTACACGTCCAGACAGAATGTATTGAGTTCCATGTCTGCAAAAGCCTCTGGAAGATTAGCGAAAGACAGCTTGCGCTCCATGATCTGGCGTTCTACCAGACCGCACTCACACCGGCGTCCATACTCTATGCCTTCCGCATCGCGCCAGTACACCCAGCCAGTCCCATGACATTCAGGGCATTCAGAACCCTGTGAAATCTTCCCCGGCATTTTCAAGATAGTTTCCTGCCTCTCTGTTCTTATCCGGCTTATCATCTTCTCCAAAGCATCCACCTTTTTCCCTCCTCTCCCGTTTTGCGGCGTCAATGACCCACTTCCTAATAGCCAGGTAACTGCTCTTGTGTTTGTACCCCTTCATTTCCACATACTCATCCAGGTACCGGACAGCATCTGTGGTCAGGGAAGTTCCGTACTCGCTGGTCAGTTTTTCAAGCTCCTGGTCCGTCAACAGGACATGGCCGTATTCACCATGCTTGTGTTTCACCTTTGACGGGGCGGCGGGTTCTTTTGATACGTTAGTATCTTTCTTATTGTTTTGTTTTTGTTTTTGTTTATGTTTATATAATGTGCTACTGTTTTGCACACCATCTTGCATACTGTTTTGATTACTGTTTTGCACACCATCTTGCATACCAGCTTGCTTACTATTTGCTATAGTGATACAGTACACTGTCGTCTTGGTTCCCCTTTCCCGGAAATCAATCAGCCCTCTTTGTTTTAATTCATTTCTCGCTTTCAGTATTCCTGACCTGCTCATTCCCGTCAGTACTGACAGCACTTGATTCGGCGCTTGAAACCACTCTGTCCAGTTGCTTCTGTTGCATACATGCAATAACGCAAAATATAACGACACCTGCCCTGTAGACAACGGATTTGTCGTGGCCGAATCCCAGAAAGAATTGATTATGGCTATGTAATTCATGTTTTCACCTGCTGTCTATCTCCCTGCCTGCTTCCCACTCCCTGTATATCTGGATCCAGTCTTCCAGCCGCATCGTCACCAGCCATTCACACCGGTCTTTCCTGTGGAATACCGCCGGCAGAAGCCCTTTGGCGGCGTCTCTGACCGCCTGTGATACTGCATCCAGAAGGTTCAGCTTCTCTACCCTCTTGCACTCTATATGGATACCCGGGAGCCCTACCACGTCCGCATCGCCGGAGGTTCCGCAATACTGCTGGCCCCTGCGGCAGTCATAACCGTACTCCCTCAAAAGCCCTGCCAGCTCACGCTCCCCGCGCTTGCCTTTCTCTCTCTGTGATCTTCCCATGCTATTACCTTTCAAAAAAAGGGGCGGCGGTCAAAAGGTACAAACCCGGCCGCCCCGGCCAACACCTCAGGTCATTTAATACCGTGACATATCAAATCCCACCAAAAGGTATGTAACTATATTGTATTTCCGGAGGGATCACCTCCTCTCACAGATACCGGTCTACCAGCTCTGTCACATCTATATCGCAACCCCGGCTCCACTCATCCCAGAAATCGACCGTACGGGATACCGGGCGCTCCCTTGCAAGCTCCACCTTGATCTTAAGCGGGATCGGCACCGCATCCCCAACGATCAAAACCTCGCCCGGATTGAACATTGTAACCGAATCGATGATCTGGTCGTCCCCATCCGGAAGCATCCCCTTGATGAGCTGCTTGTCATTGTTATTATTAAGCTTGCCGATAATCATGTTGGCACACTGGGCCACAATGGTCCGGTTAAGCTCCGAGGGCCTCTGGGTGGCCGGGAAAAGCGTGATCCCGAACTTGCGGCCTTCCTTGGCAATATCCTCAAACACCTCCACCATGCGGCGCTGGCTGGCCGTCAGCTGGAAATTATCAGGGATATATACATGTGCCTCATCACATACGATCGTCACCGGGCGGATATGGTCCATATCCTGCTCACGCTGCAAGTCAAAAACCAGCCTTGCCAGCACCCCGATGATCGTCAGCGCCACATCATGGGGAACGGCGGAAAGGTCTATGTTCTTTACCGGCTTGTCCCCTCCTAAAAGTACCTCCGCCAGATCGTAAAGATAGGACTGCGGCTCCCCGTGGAAAAGGAAACCGTAACGGCTGTCCAGCATCCGGTCCCTCAGGAGGTTCACTGCGCCTGTAAGTTTTCCGTTATACTCTCCTTTGACCGTTTTCGGCATCCCTGCCTTATCCCCGGTCTTGTAATACTCCCCGGTCCCTGTCACCTGGCTGTCCATCTCCTCCATTTTCTGGATCAGTGCCCTGTAACTGAAATACACCGGCTTATTCTCTTTCCCTTCCGGGCATACCGCATAATAGGCTTTCCTGAGCGCTGTCATGACTGTGGTGGCGGATTCTTCCCGGATCTTAAGGATGTTCGCCACAATGTCCTGGAAACCGAACATCCATACCGGGAAGTGGAACTCCTCACCGATCCGGATATTGGATGCATAGGAAAGGCTGCTGTACTCTCCATGGATATCAAATACGATTACATTGGCCCCAGGAAGCTTTGCCGTCTCTTCCAGGATCTTTGCCACGGTCTCCGATTTGCCGGAGCCGGTATTTCCCACAATACAGGCATGGCGCTGGAAAAACTTATTTCCACTCACCCAGGCCCCACAACCATAGGATGCATACTCCCCGATCCGGAACCCTGAACCTTCCGGGCCTGCGATCATCCGCTCGAACTCATCCGCCCCGATCTGCTCGATCTGCACACAGGTGGTCGGGTATGTGTCGATGGCTTTTAAAAATTTCCCATCCTTAAGGCTTCCGATGATCGTGCAGTCGATACTCTTGATCCCCGTAATTTCTGCCAGGAAATCCTCTTCCCCGATCCGTTCCTCTCCGTCCGTGTCTGTAAGGCCTGTAACCATTGTCACAAGGGCAGCCTTACCGTCCGATACCTTCATGAGGTCATTGATCCGGATATCCTTAAATTCTGCCAGGTTCGTCCGGATCTGCACCCGGTCTGTCAATATTTTTACCAGTTTCATGTCCATGCTCCTTATATGTCCAAAAGTTCATTGTAACTGCGGATGGCAGCCGCTTTTATGGATTTACAGTAATCACATTTCCCACAGTATTTCGGTGGGACCAGGCCGGCCTTGACCTCCGCAAAGTGGTCTATGTTATACCGGATCTCATCCAGTGCGAGGTTTAAAGTGGTCTGCGGGATCTGGAATATATCCAGGTCAACCACACGCTCCTTGGTTGCCGCCGCCAGATAAAAGGGAAGCAGCTCATCCGTCACAGCAAGCACACCTGCCTGATAGACAGCCCCCTGCAGGTCATACCGCCAGAGGGGGAGGCTTTTGAAATTTGCCACTACCTTAAGGTCTGTGATGCAGATCCCCGGCAGGTAGCTGTCCATCTTGATCTTCCACGGAACCCCAAACAGGTCAAAGGTCATGATAGCCTGCTTTTCCCCGCCCATGAACTGCATAAACAAAGGGTCTGACTTCACCCGTCCAATGATCTCATTCGCCTTCTTAAACTCGCTTTTAAGCTCATTCCTGCGAGTAAAGATTCCGGGATTCTCTTGCATAAACCCCGGAAGTGTCCCCTCAAAATAGGAATCCACAAACGAGCCGACCAGAAGGGCCCTGGTGACGGGCCTCTCATACTCCCCACGGATCTTTGCCATGGCCATGGCCTCGCACTTCATAAAATCCTTGTACTGGGAAACGGAGAAGAAGCATTCATTTGCTTCTTTCCCATAATAATTATGCTCTGTAAGTACCATCACTCACTCCTTCTACCGGAACGGGGTCTCCGGGATTTCATCCGGCGGCTGAGTTCCGGCTTCTGCCTGCGGCTTTTCAGCTTCTTTCGCTTTTTCGGCTTTTTTCTTCCCGGAAGGCTTTCCTGAATCCTTTTCAAATGGGTTATTGACCTCTGGTGCTGCATCCTGGGAATGGTCTGACAGATCAAAATAATCCTCCCGCTTTGCCATGCCGTCCTCCAGGGACTTGTACACCCGTTTCAGACGCATCAGGTCATTCATGGTAAAGCTCTTGACATTGCAGCCTATGTAAGCCTCGATCATCGGAATGGTTATCCCGTACTTTTCCTGAAGAGTAGCAGTTGATGAACGGATCAGGTCTTCCAGTGGAACGCCTCCATTACTGTCTGTCAGCGTTGCCTCGCACTGGGCGATAGCTGCATCGATCACATCTCCGGGGATCACACCCAGGATACACGCACGGAGCCGCCTTGCGCCCTGGTTTGCGATCATCTCATAGATATCCCTCGGATCCGTCAGTACCTTATTCCCCTGCTTTGTGCTTTGCACATGGGGCACTGCAAAGATCTTAGTCTGACGGGTATTGGTCTCTAAATCCCAGGCATACGCCATGACCTGGCTTTCCCCACTTCTCTGCTCCAGCTCTGTGATGCCGAAATCAATGTTGCCCCAGTTCTGAGCCATGGCCTCTGCCAGACGGATAGACGGCCCGGTTACCTTTGTGGTGCCTCTTGGATATTCATACATAGCCTGTTCTGCAAGGCTCCTGCGCTTGCAGGCCTGCATGATCCGGTTGAAACTTTCAACCTCATTGCGGGGGAACTTTTTGGCGATCACCATTGCCGCCTGTACTTCCTGAGCCTGACGGGAAACCATCATCTCAGTACCCACGCCTCTGCCGGATACCTGCCTGTTTTCCACACCTTCATAGATATTCATTACATTTTCCATCATATTTCCTCCTCTATCTCATCCCAGTTCCCGGAATAATACCACTCTACCAGTGCTTCCTTAAATTCTTTCTGTTCTTCCAACGTCCCATGCAGACAGCGCTCCAAAGCGTACTGATATGCCTGATCTTCTTCTACGATCGTCCCAGCCTCAGGGCCTATTCCTTTATAGTACATTCTTTCTCCTTCTTCTCGTCGCATTCAGCACCCAAATCGAACCCCAATACTGCCGCCACAGTCTCACATTCGATCATCGTATACCTGCTTGTCTTAATGATTCCAGCCAGCGCATTAACCCGGCCCATGAGCATCAGGGCTTCCTCATACTGGTTGTCTGCACAAAAAACATCGTTTTTTCGGTTTGCCATCTTGATTTTCCCTCGGTTCTCCCTCATAATAGAGGGTGTTGTATTATTTTCCGGACCTACCACAGTTGCCGCTGTGCAGGTCCTTTTTCAGTTCTTTCAGCTCGCGGAGCATCTGATCCATTTCACCGGGGTAAGTGATGTAAGCATTTAATTCCCTGTCCGGGTCCTCCATCGTTTTCCATCCTCGAGCGTAGATTCTTATAGATACATTAGCAACATGTCCGCTAAAGCCACAGAATGCCGTAGGATGATTCCCTGTATATTCCTGGTCACTTTTCTGTAATCCATTGATCTGCAAACACAGATCCAGCGCCTCACAGATCTGCTGTCTCCTGCGCTTCTCGATCTTACGCTTCAATCTCTGATTCATACATTTCACCTCCTCTCACAGTGCTATTATTCCGGTAGCCATCAAAAACAGCACCGCTGATTCTACGCCCAACAGGAACGCCATCACCGTAGACAGCCTGCCGAACAGCCACACATCCTTATGGCTCTGATCCAGCTGTTCCCTCATGATCCGGCCCAGCTTCAGGATCTGCTTCTCTTCTTCCTGAGTGACTACAATGCCCTCCACTGGGGGCTGGTACTTAATTGCTTCTGATTGCATTGCTTGTCCTTTCTGGCCGATCTTAGTCGGCCTTCTTTACTCTTCTCATTCCTGAAACTCTCATAACCTGCTCCTGTAAGGCGTATGCAACTTTCTTACGTTCCTCAGGGGTAAGGGAATCCATCGGAACGTCTTTCCCCGTGTTGCCTATATCAATGTAATTTGTAAAACCGTATTCCTTCACCATAATCACCTCCTTTTTTTGATTTTATGCACTGCAGGTTGTACGTCTTGCATTGTCCTTATGCTATCCCTAAATTTATCTGCGAATTTGCTTCGCTAATCAGCTCTTCTAAATAAGTGGGAACCTCATAGCAGTCAATCAGCTCATGGGCGTCTGCTATGTACTTCCGTTTCAGCGCTTTGTATGACTGGGGCCGGCCACTATCATCGTAAATTCCGAACTCCCTCTTGACCTGATCGTAAATATCTCGGTACACCTTGGAACGGATTTCTGTATCCTTATAAGCTTCTGACTGCTTTCCTCCTAATACGGACACGCCTTTGTGTTTTACATGACTGGACAGCTCATCCGCTTCGGAGCCGTACAGAGGAATGTCATATTCCAGTCTGTCCATGCGCTGCTCCATCTTTATCTGCTTCTGGTCAATCATCAGAATAGCTCTCATCTCAGTGGACATATTTGGCATCTCATAGGAGCCTGTCTTGCGGAGGGTCGGAAGAACCTCATCGAATACCCAGCTTTCAAAGCGTTCGGCTGATTCCAGTTTGCTGTGGGTGATAAGACGATACATGTCTCCCTCTGGGATAACATTGACTTCTATTTTCTTCTCTGGGCTCTGCGGGTGAGGTATACTGCGTTTCACCGTATACCTACAATGCTGAGTTACTGCATCTGCCGGCCTCGAATATCCAAGAGCCCTAGCAACATCACTTGCCACAAAATAAATCTTACCTTCAATTTCTACAGTCCGTATCTGACCGAACTCTTCATTGTTAAAAATCATTAACTCGTGCATTTTATACACCTCCCCAAACTTTAATGTCTGGTATCCTGCTTATTTCAAAAGCATATACATCCATATGATGTTAGTGACCATAAGGGCAACCAGGGTAATCACCCATGCGGTAAACCACCTTCTTGTGATCCGCTTGGCCTGCGCTATCACTTCGGTTGCCAATTCGTTTTTTTTATCCCGACTCTCATTTATCAAATCAGATACTTCGCTGATAACCTGATTCCAATTTGCATCAGCCGGAATTTTATCTTTTGTGTTTTTCATATGTATTTTCGGTTTACTACCTCCTGTCCTTATTTAAAAGAACTATGAAACGAACTCATTTCTCTTGCCTGTGAGAATTGCCTCTTTTAGTAGTTCTATCTGCTTCTGCTGACTTTGAAGCTGCTTTTCAAGGTCAGCAATTTTCTTTTCTAAAGCTTATCTCTCCGAACGGAATCATCTCATAAGAGAAAAGTGGATTCCATATATAATTACAACTGTAATTTCTATTCTTTCTCTTATGAAATCCTATGGTTGTGGAATAGACGATATTTTCATTTGGTGTATGCAACAATTAAAGCAATTATTGCGATAATAATTGGTATGTACGGGTGCCGTTCTGGAAAAGTTCTTTTCATCACCCTCTCACCTCCCATCTTTACTGCTCATTGCTTTCTCGCTGCTATCCGGTTCGTTTCCCTTATTTTCAGAATCCTTTTTGCTTGCAATGGCTTCGGCATATCCCAGAAAATAACCCTTGCCCATTTCGGACATATTAGGAAGCGCCGCGCTGATTGCTTCGAGAATCTTCTTTTCTTTCTGGCTCATGTTTGTTTCACCTCCCGTCTGTATGTGTTTATTATAAGACACATTCAGACACATGTCAAGCATTTCTTGTTCTGTATGTGTCATTTTCTTATTGACTTTCTGTTTGGTATATGAGATAATGTAATCAGAAAAGAGGTGATTAAAAATGCAAAGTATAAATGAACGATTCAGAAATTTGCGGATTGCTTGTGATAAAAGTCAGGAAGAATTTGGCAAAATTTTAGGATTGTCCCGTTCTGGTGTAAGCGAAATAGAAAGTGGCAGAAGAAATGTTACAGAGCAGCATTTAATAATGTTGAAAAACTGGGCAGAAAAATCTGTTAATATAGAATGGATTCGCACCGGAAAAGGAGAAATGTTCAATCCCTTAACAAGAAATCAAGTAATCACTGATTTTGCCGGGGATTTAATGAAAGAAGAAGATGGCAATTTTAAAAAACGTTTGATTGAGGCACTTGCAAAATTGGATGAAAGTGAGTGGATCGTCCTCGAAAAATTAGCTACACAATTAAGCAAAAAAGAGCCAGGGGAAAACCCCTAGCCCAGAAGCTTTTTCGTGAACCGATACACCAGTTCAAGCATTTGCATGTTGGTGGCTCGGTTCACAAGTTCACAGATGATAGTTTTGTAATCCATAGTTGCCTCCTTACATTGTGTGAGGTTGTAACAATCTCACAAATTTTCGACTATTTATAATACAAATTGTAACCGTTTAGTCGAAAAATGTAAATGTATACAGGTCGACTGGATTCGACAAAATTTGAAATGGGGGCACATATATGTTTTTTGATAAGCTTTTTGATGTGTTTAAATTGGATGGAAAAGAAAATTCAAAATCCCAGGGGCATAATTGTAATGATAAACATATCCCAAAATACGTTACTGATATGACGTGGTCACAAGATTCAAGCCAAAGTTTAACTAAAAATGGCAGCTATGATCTAAAACACTTTTCAAAACATGAAACTGATACCATAAAACATGTATTGAAAATTGTTAAACAAAAATATCCAGAAAAATATCGCTCTTTAGGGTTAGCAAATGAAAGTTATATCATTAAATACAAACCCAGATATATTCTATACGAAATAATTATACTTAAATATAGCCAATCATATAGTTTTGTCGATAGATTTGCTGTTGCACTTGCTTATGAAAGCAAAGGGGCTATTTACAGGAAAGAGGCCATTAAATATTTTGAAGAATCGGAAAAATATATATCACCAAAAGTAATGGATGATTTCATTTCGTATATGCCCTTACATGTATACGCAATGTTTGCGAAGTTGTACGAACAAGAACGTGATTTTGATAAAGCTATTTACTATACAAAAATAGCCCAAAAATACGGAGATCCTAAAAATCCCTATTTCGATACTCGTATAAATGAATTGCTACAAAAGTCTGAAAAAAGAGGCCGAAAATACAGCAAAAAAATATCCGATGAACGTATCGAATTTGAAAAAGATGTAACCAATTCAGCAAAATTATTTTTACAGTATTTTTGATTGATTGGATCACTCAAAAGATTCAATAGAAAACAAAAACCGCCCCTGCGCCAACAGGAACGGCTTTCAATAAATCTGTACAGGCCGTAAGGCCAAATACAATATAGATTAGACACCTACATTGTATCACACCTTACGGCACCTGTATAGGTGTATTTTTTATACCCATTTTTAATATAATCCACAAGGAGATGATGCAATGTCAGAGTTATCAACAAACAATTCACAGCCCTTGGAAATCGGTGCCGCCTACATCCGTGTCAGTACCGATGACCAGACAGAGCTTTCCCCGGATGCTCAGCTGCGTATGATTCTGGATGCCGCCAAGGCAGACGGCTTTGTGATCCCAAAGGAATACATTTTTGAAGAGAAAAAAGGCATTTCAGGCCGCAAGGCAGACAACCGCCCGGAGTTTCAGCGTATGATCGCCATAGCAAAATCCCAGAAGCCGGCCCCATTTAAGCGCCTGTACCTCTGGAAGTTCTCCCGTTTCGCCCGAAATCAGGAAGAAAGCACGTTTTACAAAGGGATTTTGCGGAAAAAGTGCGGAATTGAGATCAAAAGCATATCAGAACCCATCATGGAAGGTATGTTCGGGCGGCTGATTGAAACCATCATAGAGTGGTTTGACGAATACTACTCCTTCAACCTCTCCGGAGAGGTCAAGAGGGGAATGACGGAGAAGGCGCTGCGTGAAGGTTACCAGACCTCCCCATGCTTAGGATATGAGGCTGTAGGCGACGGAAAGCCCTTCCTGATTAACGAAGATACCTACCCCATTGTGGAATACATATTTCAGGCTTACCACAGCGGCCGTGACATGACCGGCATTGCCAGGTCTGTAAACACCATGGGATACCGTACTCAAAGAGGGAATCCTTTTGAGCGGAGAAGCATCTATAGAATCCTTACCAATCATTTTTACATCGGCGAGGTCTCTTGGAACGGAATCACCTTTCAAGGATCCCACGAAACCCGGCCGGCTGTCACTTCTGTATTTGACGATGTCCAGAAGCGCATAACCTCTGAATACCGCCCTAAAAAGCGTCGAGAAGCCTCCGCCAACGCTCATTGGCTGTCAGGGATGCTGTTCTGCGGGGTCTGCGGCAGCAGCTTGGGCTTTAACCATTCCAACAGTCAGAAGAAGCGCCCGGACTTCTTTCAGTGCTGGAAATACGCCAAAGGCTTCCACCCTGGCTCCTGCTGCGTATCGGCCCGAATCGCAGAACGTACTGTGCTCCAGTCTCTGGAGAAAGCCCTTAGAAATAACCACCTTGAATATGAACACATCCCAAAAACCGAAAGTGATATAAGCGGGGAAGAAATTGCAATAAAAGAAGCCCTCGAACGCATCACGGTGAAAGAGCGACGCATCCGGGAGGCATATGAAAACGAAATAGATACCCTGGAAGAATATAAGCAGAACAAACTACGCCTGAGCGCAGAGCGCAAAGAGCTGGATACCGCCCTGGATCAGCTCCGGCAAAAGGCCCAGCAAACAGAGGTGGCTCCACCGGATCAGGCTGAAATGATGGCAAAGGTGTCCTGTGTGTATCAAATACTTTCCGATCCGACCGCAAATAACGAAACCAAAGGCAACGCCCTGCGATCTATCTGCAAAAAGATAGTGTTCGACCGGGAAACCCGGCGTTTTACGTTCTTCTTTTATACCTCATAAGTTATTGCAGTTTGGCGGCCCCGACGGCGAGATGGGCGCATCCATGCGCTATCTGTCCCAGCGCTACGCCATGCCTTATAAAGAAGGCAAGGCTGTTTTGACCGATATCGGCACAGAGGAACTAGCACATCTGGAAATGATCGCCGCCATTGTCCATCAGCTGACCCGGAACCTCACAGCCGAGCAGCTGGTAGAACAGGGCTTCGGACCCTATTATATTGACCATGCCACCGGAATCTGGCCTCAGGCCGCAGGCGGCATTCCCTTTAATGCCTGCGAATTCCAGTCCAAGGGCGATGTGATCACAGACCTTCATGAAGATATGGCAGCAGAACAAAAAGCCCGGAGTACCTATGACAACATCCTCCGGGTAGTAACAGACTATGACGTATGCGAACCTATCAAGTTCCTGAGAGAACGTGAGATCGTCCATTACCAGCGGTTCGGTGAAACCCTCCGAATCACCCAGGAAAAACTGGACAGCCGGAATTTCTATGCCTTTAATCCGGCCTTTGATCCGGATCAGGCGCCCCAGCCCCGATAAGCAGCCCTTAATCCAGCTGTATCCGGACTCCGCCAAGGAGCTTTACGTCTTCCTCCTGATGGGTTGTGATCAGGAGGAAACGGTTCCGGCGGTTTTCCAGAATATAGCGGATCACCTCCAGTTTAAGGGCCTCATCAAGCCCGGTAAAGGGTTCATCCATTACAAGCATATGGGAAGGCGCAAGAACGGCCCGCAGAATGGCGGTGCGCCGCTTCATCCCTCCGCTCAAGGTGGACACGGGGCGGGTAAGGCATTCTTTAGGAAGTAAGCAGGTCATGGCCTGAGCCAGTTTTTCTTCCTTCCATTTTTCTTTTAATGCCATCTGCACATTTTCCATAGGGGAAAAGGAAGGACAGAGACGATCCTCCTGAAAAACTGCCGAAATCCTCAAAGGCCACCCAGGGCCCCCCTGAGTAAAAATCCTTCCGCTGTCAGCCGTTTCAAGCCCCATGAGGATCCGAAGAAAGGTTGTTTTTCCTGAGCCTGAGGGCGACATCAGGCAATAACAGGCATCCTGCTCCAGCGTCAGGCTCAGATCCCGAAGGACCTGCAGTTCTCCGTATTTTTTAGAAAGATGCTCGATGCAAAGCTTCATACAACCTCCTCATCAGTGGCGTACCCGCATAAGCAGGCTCAGAAAAAAGCGCTCAAAGACAGCGCTGATCACAATAATGGCAAAGGTCCAGGCAAACAGGCCCGCTGTATCCAGATAGAGCTTGGAATAGTAGAGCTGCTCTCCGATCGACGCCTGAGGTATGCCGATCACCTCTGCCGCAACTCCTGATTTCCAGCTCATCCCAAGAGCCGTACGGCAGCTGCTTAAAAGATAAGGGTGAACGGCCGGAATATATATATATCGAAGGCGTTTGAAAAAGGAAAACGAAAAAACTCGGCTCATTTCCAAAAGCTCCCTGTCCGTATGTTCCAGACCGGTCAGCGTTCCCGTATAGATCATAGGGATCACAACCAGAAATGAAATAAACACGGACAGGCCGTCAGAGCCGATCCAGATCAGTGCCAGGATCACAAAGGAGGCCACGGGAACGGAACGGATCAGCAGCATGGGAGGTTCCAGAAGATCCTTTACAAAGGAACAGGCGTAACTGGCCCACCCCAGGAGAATCCCCAGAACAAAAGCCATGAGAAAGCCGGCGCTGATCTTAAAAAATGAATGAAGCAGCGTCTGCCAGAAGGAAACTTCCGGTAAAAGCTGCCAAAGGGCCCCAAGCATATCGAAGGGCCCCACAAAAATCACATCATTCTGGATGGCTAAGTGAGCGGCCTGCCAGAGAACCGCCCAGAAAAGCCATATCATATATGTTTTTAAATGCGAAGATATTTTCATGTTTTTCATTATGGCAGATAGTAGAAGTCATCTCCGGGAAGCGTTCCGCCGATGGACTTGGCATCCTGTCCGGAAAGCACCTCCAGATAGCCGGAAAGGGCCTGTTTCATTTCTTCACCGGTAATGCATACAATATTGCAGAGAGGCATCGCTTTCTGGGCCATAGCAGCCTTTTCTACGATCCCAATATCAGCTACCAGCTGTGCGGCCTTTTCAGGCTCAGCAGATGTATACTCCGCAGATTCTGCATGATCCTTTAAAAACCGCTCCACAGCAGCCTCATGCTCCTCTAAAAATCCGGTGCGGACAATGGTAACTCCCGTAACCATCCGGCTGTTTCCTTCCTTATTTAAAAGATCCCACTGCTCGGTCAGATCCATCACTGTTTTCAGCTCCGGATTCTGCATACAGGCCGCTGAAGCAAAGGGCTGAGGGAGCACGCCGATGGCAGACGGATCTTCCTTTAATATAGAAGCAACCTCTGCAGCCTCGGATTTAAACTCCATGGTTACATCCCCGGAGCCAAGGCCGTTTTCAGCCAGAAGATAATTCATGGCAAATTCCGGCGTGGTTCCTTTTCCTGTCATATATACGGTTTTACCCTTCAAATCTTCCATTGTGGAAATGGAATCATCCGAAGCCACTACATACAAAACTCCCAGTGTATTGATATCAATGACCTTTACCTGCCCCTGCGTCTTATTGTAAAGCACGCTGGCTACATTGGCAGGCACCAGCGCAATATCCAGGCTTCCGTTTGCAATATTTCCTACCAGCTCATCTGCCTTCCCTGCCATGGTAAATTCATATGTATTGGCAGTTTCTCCGTTTTTGGCAGTTTCCATCAGATAGGCCAGTCCCATAGAGGTAGGTCCCTTTAAGGAGCCCACACGGACAGCGGATGCGCCGGAACCTTCCTTCTCCTCTTCTGAAACCGCCTCAGAACCGGTATTTTCTGCCTCAGTGGATTCTGCCTCTGAATGTTCCGTTTCCTCTGGAACCTCCTGAGAAGCTGCCTTGGAAGAAGCGGAAGGAGCCGCGTTATCGCCAGCTGCGCCGCAGCCGGTTACAGCGAAGGCTGCTGCAGTTAAGAGTGCAGTCAATACAGAAATTTGTTTTTTCACAGTACATTCTCCTCTCTGGCACCCTCTGGATGCCATCCCTTACTATAGCACATTTTTTCCTGTTTTTCCATCCTCACCGCCGGAAAAACAGAATCGCCTCCAGCGTTCGAACAGCTCAAATCCATAAAAACGGACGGCCCTCAACGGGATTCCGTCCGTTTTTCTTATTTTCTTAAATACTCATTTTTCCCCTGGATCATTTATGCGCCTGCCTGAATACCGGTCTTTCCCACGCTCTTTTCCCGAACCTCCTTTTTCCGAAACAGCTCACGACCGGAGGTATACACGATGATCACACCGAGAACCATTAAAAGAGCGGCAATGATCAGCTGCAGTCCCTCTACCATAAATACGGCGCTTCCTGCGCCAAAAGCATGAACAAGTGCAATGGAACGCTCAATTAAAGCGGTAAAGGTAACGCAGAGCATGATAATAAGCGGAGGGAACAGCGTTCTGTTTTCTCTGCCCGTAACCTTTAAAAAGACGCACAGCGTAATGAGAACCAGAGCACTCAAAAGCTGATTGGCGCTTCCAAAAAGAGGCCAGATATTGGAATATCCGATTTTTGTCAGGATAAAGCCGCAGGCTAATGTGATCATAGTTGCAAAATATTTATTGCATACCACCTGCCTCCAGTGCTCCGCCTGTTCCATATCATCTGTACTGAACAGCTCCTGAAAGGACATACGGCCGATTCTTGCAACGGAATCAAGGCTTGTAAGAGCCAGAGCTGATACACACATGGTCATAAAGCACTGGGCTACATACATAGGGATTCCAAACATTTCCAGAAATCCTGCCACACCGGCTGAAAAGATCTGGAAGGGAGTACCCACAGCAGGCGTTCCGTCTGCTCCTGCAGCAGCGCCTGCCACACACAGGGCCAAAACTGCCAGAAGACTTTCCAGAACCATTGCTCCATATCCCACTTTCAGCATATCCTTTTCATTGGAAATGGTCTTGGATGAAGTTCCTGATGATACCAGGCTGTGAAATCCGGATACAGCTCCGCAGGCTACCGTAACAAACAGAATAGGAAACATATCTCCCATGGATGCATTTTTAAAGCCTGTGTATGCAGGGAGGTTCATGGACGGATGCGCCACTGCCAGACCCGCCGCAGCACCAATGATCATGCCGGCAAACATAAAGGTTGTCATATAATCCCTGGGCTGCATCAGAAGCCACATGGGGAGCACGGCTGCCATGAAGATATATGCAAAGGTCAGATAGGACCAGGTATCCTTTCCTGCTGCCAGCGGAAATGCCATTCCAATCCCAAGAGCAGCCGCCGTACAGGCCAGTCCCGCTGCCGTTTTCTTCCAGCCCTTTAACTGTAGTTTTTTCTGGATCACTCCAAATATCATCGCAAATACAATAAACAGAAGGGAAATACTTCCTGCCGCTCCATTGGTCTGTGCGGCCGGAGAAAGAACTGCCGCTCCGTCAGCCACGGTATATGCGTTAAACGTACCTGCCACCATATCTGCAAAAGCTGCGATTACGATCAGGGTAAAAAGCCAGCAAAATAAAAGAAACAGTTTTCTCCCTGTCTTTCCAATATACCGCTCGATCAGAAGCCCCATGGACTTTCCTTCATTCTTTACACTGGCATACAGTGCTCCGAAATCCGTAACTGCTCCAAAGAAAATGCCTCCCAGGATCACCCACAAAAGCACGGGCAGCCATCCAAAAGCAGCGGCCTGGATCGCTCCGGTCACAGGGCCGGCCCCCGCAATGGATGAAAACTGGTGGGCGAATACCGTCCATCCGTCTGTAGGCACATAATCCTGTCCGTCTTCCAGTGCACAGGCAGGCGTTTTGGCCTTGGGATCTATGCCCCATTTTTCTGCCAGCCAACGGCCATACAGGGTATATCCCGCCAAAAGACATACCGCTGCGATCATTACAATTACAAGTGTGTTCATACTCTTATCTCCTTCCTTCTGGAATAACTGTCATTATAATCCCTTTTATTCGGAAGTCAATCAGATAGAACATACCGTATTTTCATATTTTTTATTCTTTCAGGTTATGTTTGTGCCATAATCTCATAACTGCCAGACATATTTCTGCCAGACCGGAAATACCATTCCAGCCCCAGGCTAGCTGCCATGGCGCGGTCCACACCGCCCATCTGCCGCCGGTCCAGGTGCCCTATGTATTCCTTTAAGCGGCTGCGGTCAATGGTGCGGATCTGCTCTGTAAGCACCGTAGAATCCTGTTTTAGTCCGCACAATGTCTTATCCAGGCTTACATGGGTAGGAATCGCCGCCTTGGTGGTTCGGCTGGTAATGGCAGCTACGATCACCGTCGGGCTGTGGCGGTTTCCCGTGTCATTCTGGATGACTAAAACTGGCCGGATCCCTCCCTGCTCCGATCCCCTGACCGGTGAAAGGTCTGCATAAAAGAGGTCTCCCCGGATCACCGGGCGGTACGTCTGTCTATTTCCATTCCAGTCTGAATTTCGTTCCATGGCTTGTCTCCTTATTTTGAGTTTCATCACTTCATTCATACACTCATAGGATTCCCAATTCCGGAGATTTCAAACATTTCCTGAAAAAAACATGAAAAAGCCCCATCCTCAGAGGACAAGGCCATTCATTTTCCTTTATTCTGTTTTGCTTTAAAACCGCTTGATTTTTCCTGCGGCTGTTCGTTCAAAAGGTACTTCTCTCACGATCAGCCTGGCAATGCGCTTATAGACAGGCATAGACCCATTCAGGCGGTCAACCAGCTCCTGAAGAAGCGGCTCTGGCTCTGTAATCGTATGCTTTTCCATATATTCCGGATCCGGGAAGATCTCTGCCTCGATGACCTTCTCATGCTCGCGCACCAGAATCTCTTTTACCAGATCATTGCGTCCCAGCTCATTTTCCAGCTCCTCAGGAGATACATTTTCCCCGTTTGCAAGGATGATCAGGTTCTTTCTGCGGCCGGTAAGAAATACAAAGCGATCCTCGTCCACATAGCCTAAGTCTCCTGTCTTTAACCAGCCGTCCTCCAGAGCGGCAGCCGTTTCCTCAGGCATCTTGTAATATCCCTGCATCACGCTGCTTCCCCGTACCCAGAGCTCGTAATCCACGGTCTTTGCCTCGCAGTTTGGCAGAAGTTTTCCTACGGATCCGATCTTATTTTCCCACTCCAGATTGGTGCTGATCACAGGAGAACACTCCGTCATGCCGTATCCCTGAAGAATGGTGATGCCAAACTCCTTAAAAAGACGGATACAGTCCGGATCGAGGTAAGCGCCTCCGCTGCAGATGGTCTTAAGCTTTCCGCCGAATATGGCCGCTGCAGCCTGTTCCTTTGGAACAGACGGATCGATCTCCTTTAATTTTCCTGCCAGCGATTCGATGATCATAGGCACCAAAAGCACGATTTCCGGCTGGAACAGCTTTAAATTTCTCTGGAACCGCATGATCGAATCATTGATGCAGATGATCATTCCAATGGAAATGCCCTTTATAATGTCCATGGTCAGACAGTACACATGGTTAATGGGAAGAACGGTCAGGGATACGGTTCCCTGAGGGATCTTCATATCCAGACACAGGGCATTGTCCGCCAGATTCCGGTGGGTCAGCATAACGCCCTTGCTCTTTCCTGTGGTTCCTGAGGTAAAAAGAATGGTACACAGATCCTCCGGTTTTACCTCACAGTGAAATTCTCCCCGGTATGCCTCTAAAAGCTCGGGCAGAGACTGGATGGAAAGAAACTCACGGATCTTTGGACAGGAAGAAGCGGCCGCCTCTGCCACATCCATCCTCACCTCATCAAACACCAGCATTTCCACATCTGCCCGGTTTAGGAGTTCACAGACTGCCTCTGCAGGAAGCTGTACATCAATGGGAACTGCCACACTTTTACTGTTTGCCGCGCCAAAATATGAAGTGATCCATCCATAGCTGGTAGGGCCGATGACAGCAATATGCTTTCCTCTCATCCCCTTTTCTTCCAGCATACGTCCAAAGGCCATGGTATCCCTGTGCAGATCTTCATAGGTCTTTTCCTCAAGCTCCCGCTTTACCTTATAGCGGAACGCGGTCTGGCTGCCGTAAGAATCAGCCGCCCGGCTTATGATCTCCTGTAATGTATTTGCTTCCATTCCTTCTCCTTCCTCGTTCCCGCCTCAGACAGCCTGCTGCAGGGACTGGATATACTCCATGGCGTCCTTTACTGTCTTTACATTGACCACTTCCCGCTCGTCCACTTCAACGTCCCAGTGCTCCTCGATCTCTCCGACCATACTCATAAAATCATAGGAATTAAAGCCCAAGTCCTCCACAAAACGGGAATCCTCCCGGATTTCTCCCGGTTCTACATCTACATACTCACAGATCATCTCTTTTAACTCTTCAAACATATCCTTTTTCTCCCTCTTTTTATACCATGTCAATAATCTCTCCTACCGTCCTGCTGCAGTCCTCCACACCTCTGAAAATGATCCTGCACAGATAGTAGTATACCTCTTCCAGTTTCTGGGGCGTCACAATACCGGTCTGGTACTCAAAGCAGAAATCCAGACCATCGTCCAGAGCGCGGTGGCTCACAGTCAGATACAGCGGCTGTCCTGCCACACCATTGGAGTAACGGGCTGTATCATAGCGGATCCCGCCCATCTTATCAAGGCCCGGCCCCTCATATTTCATAGCCAGAGGCTGATAGGTCAGAGCCAGGGGCTCATAGGTCAGGCCGTCTTCCAGGTTATAAAATTTCTTTCTGTAATTAAAATACTCCGTAGGGCTGTAGCTTGCGTGCCGGAAATACTGATTCTGTGTATCCCGGATGATCTCCATTCCCTCTAAGAAGGTCTTGTCCCGTGAAATAATGGTCCTAAAGGGGAAGCAGTGGATCCTGGTACCGCCGCATCGCTTCTCGGTCAGAGTGGCCCTTCTTGCAATAGTGGTCGTAAGAGAAACATCCTCATTTCCGTTCTGCTTCTGAAGATAGGTCCTAAGGCCCATGAGCAGAAGGCAGGTCATGGAGATCCTGTGTTCCTCACAGAACGTTAAAAGCCGTTCCGACGGCTCCGGTTCCAGCCGGAAAGTGGTAATATTGGCTGATACATCCTCCGGAATGGTGCGGGCCGCCCTCTGATCCGGGTTGCCGGAAGCCTTTCTCTGCTGTTCAAGAAGCCCTGGACCGTAGATGCTGTTAAAGATCGGCTCCGATGTGCCGATCAGCTTTTCAAAAAATTCCCGGTCTCTCTGGCTGGATGTACTTCCCGCCTCATAAGCCAGATCCTTTTCCAGCTGCTTTATGTAAGAGGTCATGGCCTTTGGATAAGCAATCACCTCGTCTCCAAACATCTTATGGCTGTAGATTTCAATGATATCCCTGTAAAACAGGATCAGGGACTGGGCATCCATGGTCATGTGGTCTACGCACACATAGGTTCCCTGAAAGCCGTTTGGAAGGCGGATCATCACAATGCGGTGCATGGGAGAATCGTAACGCTCAAAGGGAAGCTCGGTCCACTCCCTCATCTTCGCCTCTGCGTCCTCCATTTTCCAGCCGCAAAAGTCAAAGTGTCCGATCTCAGAGTGATCCTCCTTTACCACATACTGGTACTCTTTTCCCTCTTTTTTGTCATGGGCAAAACGGATCCGCATTCCCTCGCAGCGGGAAATCGCTTCCTTAATGCTCTCCCGCAGCACCTCCCAGTCCAGATCGATCTCAATAGTCAGGCTGGAGCCGATATTTAATACCTGCTTTTGGGGACAGTATTTCAGACAGTAAAAATGCAGCTTCTGCGCCTCGGTCAGCGGATATACCTTACAGCCCCTTCTCGTTTTCATTCCTCACATACCCCTTTCGTAAATGCACGTTCCATCAGTTTCCTTACAGCCGCCTCATAAGCCGGACGATCCTTATAATATGCCTCTGCATGGGAAGCTCCCTCTATGATCAGAAGATCCTTTGGAGCAGCGCAGGCTTCGTAGAGCTCATGCACCATAGAGCAGGGCACAAAGGTATCCTTTGATCCGTGGATAAACAGCATGGGGATCTTAGCCTTTTTTACCTCATCTCTGGCATTGCACTCATCCAGGCCATATCCGGCTTCCTTTTTTGCCATCCGGTCGGACAGATCCATTAAGGGAAATGCCGGCATATGATAGGTTGTCTTAAGAACAGAGGTAAATACCTCTTTGGCAGAGGTAAAGGCGCAGTCGGAAACAGCCCCCTTTACCTGCGGCGGAAGCTCAAGTCCTACTGCCATATCCACCGTAGCGGCTCCCATGGAAATGCCCTGAAGCAGAAGCTCACAGTCCTCTCCCAGACGCCCTGCCATGTATTCCATCCATTTTTTTGCATCCAGACGGTCCAGACAGCCAAAACCGATATAGGTACCCTCGCTGTCTCCATGGGCTCTCTCATCCACCGTCAGGACGCCCAGCCCGCATCCCATATAAAACCGGGCCAGGGACGGGTAATCATTCAGTCCCCGGCTGGTATAGCCATGAAAGCAGATCACGGCCCGTTTGGGATCCTTTCCCGGAAAGTATGTTCCGTGAAGCTTTAAGCCATCCTCAGACTGTATGTACACATCCTCATGGGGCTGGCTTAAAAACCACTGGCGGTTTTCCTCCATAAAGGGCAGATAGACGCTCCAGTCCGTACCTGCCATTTTCTGGGTCCGCTTATTATCCGCCTTTCCCCGCATCAGCGTCCGGCGCAGAAAATAGCGCGCCAGCGCATACTCTCCCGCAGCAAGCAAAGCTGCCGCTCCGGCTCCCATTCCCAACATCCACTTTATTTTCATCCTGCCGCTCCTTTTTTATCCGGATCCGTATCCCTCATACAGACCCCTATATGATACGCATCTCCCAGCTGGGCCTCAAAAAAGCGCCAGCCGGGGATATCTGCTGTAAAACCGTGGCGATCTCCCAGATCCAGAGGAAGTTCAAAGGAAGCTGTCCCATAAAAAATACACTCCGGCTCTCTTTCCAGCCTGTTTGCAAATGAAATCTGCCGAAAGGGAAAGGCAAGTCCCCTGCCGTCTGCCTTTGCATAGCTTTCCTTTAACGTCCACAAACGGAGCGCAGTTTTCTCTGCCTCTTTCTCCTTCTTTTCACAAATCCATCTATATTCTTCCGGAGAACATATCCTCCTGACCAGCCCTTTGCTGCAGGGCTTTCGGACCTGGATATCAATCCCTACTGGATGGCTGCAGACCGCACAGACGGCCATTCCCTCTGTATGGCTGATACTAAAAAAAACTCCTGGACTGTCTTTTAGAAAGGGTTTTCCATTTTCCGGAGCTATCACCTCCCAGGTTCTCCCATATTCCTGCAAAAGCCCCCGCTCAAGAAGCCTTCTTCCCAGGATATGTTCTCTGGACCGGTCGCATTTCCTGCCCTCCGGCCGGTATGCGGCTGCGTAGATCATACTCCCCCTCCTGCTGCGTTCCCATGGTTTTCCCTGGTTTTTCCGTGTTTTCGACCGCTAGTCGAATCGTTTCTGCCTTACAATATCATATTTTCGACCAGTGGTCAAGTGTGGATTTTTTATATCACATATGCTATACTCGAACCATTCTGAAAACCATCCATATGACACTAAAAGAAAGCAGGAACATCATGCAGTATCTGAATAAACGCGAAAAAATCCTGGATGCCATGCAGCAGCTGATGACAACCGCTGATACCCGTTCCATTACGGTCAGTGAGATCGCTCAGAAAGCCGGCATTGGAAAAGGAAGCATCTATTATTATTTTCCCTCTAAAAATGATATTCTGGACGGAGTCATTGAGCGGGCCTATTCCCGCGTTCTGGAAAAGGGAAAGGCTCTGGCCGCTGCCTCAGACATAGATGCCTTCTGTAAAATGGAGATCATCTATCACGCCTGTCTGGAAGCCTCTAAGGAGCTGCGCCGTCAGGAGTCCTTTAACGCCGCCCCCGACGGCCAGGAGCGGGCCTTCATCCATCTGAAATTTGCCAAAGCCATTATCACCCATTTAAGACCTATTCTTGCAGATATCCTCCGGCAGGCTGTGGCAGAAAACGGTGCGGTCTGCGAATATCCGGAGGAAACAGCCTATATCATCCTTCTGGTATTAACCACCACTCTGGACAACCGTCTGGTACCCATGAAGGAAAGCGACGTAAGCCGGATTCTCACTGCATTTACCCAGATGCAGGGCCAGGGGCTCAATATTCCGCCGGAGGTTCTGCATTTTCTGATCCGGGAGGTATAGCGCCATGAATATTAATAAGAAGCAAAAACTCCAGACTCCCGGCTCACGCCGCCGTCTGGTTACGGCTCTAGGAATCACCGGCTGGCTTTTTAAAGGAGTTCTTTCTGTCTTTACCGCTGCCTTTCTTATCATGGCGGCAGCAGGACTGATCCTCTACGCAGCAGTCAAACCGGAGCTTGACAAATGCCGGGAGATTGCCTATGACAAGCTTGCTCAGATGGACCGTTCCGATTTTTCCATGCTGTCCGATACAGTAATCTACGATAAGGACGGAAAACAGATCGGTCTGATCAACGCGGGTCATTATCAGTATATGGATATTAACCACATCAGCATGAACCTGCAGAACGGTTATATCGCCCAGGAGGACCGGAGATTTAAAAACCATAACGGCGTAGACTGGATCGCCACCTTCCGGGCCGGTCTTGCCCTGATCAAGCATGGCGGGGAAGTGACTCAGGGCGGCAGTACCATTACCCAGCAGGTGATCAAAAATACATATCTGACCCAGGAGCGCACCTTTACCCGCAAGATTGTGGAAATCCTGCTGGCTCCCGAACTGGAAAAGAAATACTCCAAAGCCGATATCATAGAGTTTTACTGCAACACGAATTTCTACGGGCACCGCTGCTACGGTGTTGAAGCTGCCAGTCTGTATTACTTTGGAAAACACGCCGAAGATCTGGCCCCTGAGGAAGCGGCTGTGCTGATCGGCATCAGCAACAGCCCCTCTGCCTATGACCCGGTTTCCCATCCGAACGCTTCCAAAAACAAACGGGATGATGTATTAAAAAGCATGAACGAGGTAGGGTATCTGTCAAATGAAGACTATGAAAAAGCCGTCTCTTCTCCTTTAAAAATCGTACAGAAGGAAACAGAGGGCACGGATGAAAATTATCAGAGCAGCTATGCCATTCACTGCGCTGCCCTGGAGCTGATGAAAATGGACGGTTTTGAATTTCAGTATACCTTTGATAACAAAGAAGATTACACCCTTTACTCCGAACGCTATACTACAGCCTACTCCGAGCAGTCAGACCGGATACGGGCAGGCGGATTTCAGATCTACACCTCCTTAGACAGCGGACTGCAGGCTGTGCTCCAGACGCAGATCGACGCCAGTCTTTCGGGCTTTACAGAGCTTCAGGAAAACGGAAAATTTGCCCTTCAGGGAGCCGGTGTGATCGTAGACAACAAGACCAACTATGTAACGGCCATTGTAGGAGGACGCGGGGCGGATGATCCCTTTAACCGGGCCTATTTAAGCGCCAGACAGCCCGGAAGCACCATTAAGCCCCTCATTGACTACGGACCCGCCTTTGACACCGGGGAATACTATCCCACGCGCATGGTCAATGACCACAAATGGGAGAAGGGTCCTTCCAACAGCGGCAGGCGCTACTTTGGCAATGTTACCGTAAGAGAAGCCTTAAACCGCAGCTTAAACACTGTGGCCTGGCAGATCTTAGAGGATATCGGCATTGATTTCGGTCTGAGCTATCTGGGAGAAATGGAATTTCAGAAGCTGAGCTATGTGGACAATCAGGTGCCCTCCTTAAGCATCGGAGGCTTTACCAACGGCGTCCGGGTAGTTGATATGGCAAAGGGCTACAGCACACTGGCAAACGGCGGAGTATACAATGACCGCACCTGCATCGTGAAAATCCTTCATGAAAAAGAGAGCGAGCTCACAAAGGATATGACGCCTTTTGCAAAGCAGGTTTACCGCAGCGATTCTGCCTTTATGCTCACAGACGTCTTAAAAGGCACATTTACCTCCCCCTACGGCACCGGACGGGGACTTGGCCTGGAAAATGATATGCCCGCTGCCGGAAAAACGGGAACCACAAACAGCAGCAAGGATACCTGGTTCTGCGGCTACACCCCTTACTACACAGCCGCCGTCTGGGTGGGTTACGATATCCCCCGTAATATGCCGGGAATCTACGGAGCCACCTACGCAGGAAAAATCTGGAAAAATGTAATGGACGAAATCCACCAGGGGCTCCCCCCTCTTGACTGGGAACAGCCCGATACCGTAGAGCGGCGTTCAGATGAAACCAATGGGATCGAAGATTATTTCAGCACCACGGCTCAGTTCCGGGCTCAGCAAAGCCTTCATGAAAAGGAACAGGCTGCGCTTTTAGAAGAGCTGACCCAGGAAGCAGAGGCGTTCTGTGCCAGAGAAATCCGTTCTGTGGAAGATACCTATACGGTAAAGGATGAATATGCTTCTATCACTTCCCGTCTCCCCCTGTTGGACGACGGAGAGCAGCGGGCACTGCTCTTAGAGCAGACGGAACAGCGGTATGATTACTTTGTCTCCATCATCAGCCAGATGGGTGATGAAATCCGGCGCTATGAAGAGCAGAAAGCGGCCGAAGAGAAAAAAGCCAGAGAAGAAGCTGCCAAAGAGGCAGAGAAGCAGCGTCTGGAAGAAGACAAGGCCACCAAAAAGAACAGCTTCCTTCTGGCCCTTGAAACGGTAGAGGAGCTGGAATACCAGAGAGAGGACGCGGAACGCCTGGTAAACGATGCCATTGACAAGCTTTCCCTCATTGCAGGAGATCCGGAAGCAAATGCTCTCTCCGACCGGCTTCAGACAGCCATCAGCCGCATTTCCACGCTTCCCACCGCAGAAGAATGGGAAAAGCTTCAGGCACAGGAAGCCGAACAGGAGGCGAAAAAGGAACAGGAGGCCCAACTGGAAATCCAGTCCAGCCAGGCCCGTCTCCGTTCCTCCTTAAGCCGGGAACGCTTTAAGTGGAACAATATGGAATACTATGGACCAGGAGGACGGGGCGATGAATAAACATAACACAGCTTCCATGCAAAACGGCAAAAAAAGGCCCTCATTTTCCATTTTACCGGAAAAACCGGACGGGGCTGAGGACTGGTTCTATACCTTTATGTGCATGAACATCCCCTTCTACGGATGGCGGTACCTAAAGCAGCTTGTTTATCAGGAGCCCAATGACAGCCCCAAAAGCCAGTTTGCCAGAGCGTATCTGTACTATAAACGGGTATTTCTCAGGATTTCTCTGGCAATCGCAGCCCTGCTTGCTGTAATAGGCTTTGCCGGGCTGCATCTGCTGATCCGATATATGGAAATGCTGTAGCACAAAAACAGGCGGCAGACTGCCGGAGCCCTCTTCTAAAAGGCCCGGCGTCTGCCGCCTGTATGTATATACTATAAAATCATTTCTCCAAAGCAGCCTGCAGCTTATCCTGATCCATCATTCCCTCAATGACCCGGCGAAGCTCATCCACTGTATCTCCCGGCGTCTTTCCCGCCTCGTCGATAACAATATCCGCATATTTTTCATACAAAGGCACCCGCTCATTATAGAGATCTCTGAGCGTAAATCCCGGCTTTAAGGCAACGCCCCTGTCCACTACATTTCCGATGCGCCGTTCCATTTCCTCATAGCTCATCTTTAAGTAGACCACCTCGCTGATCTCCTTTAAATGCTTCATGGCTTCTTCCCCGTAGATCACGCTGCCTCCGGGAGCGATCACGGAAAGCCGTACATCCAGCCCCGCATTGATCCGGTTTTCTACCTCTAAAAAGCCGTCCATTCCCTCATCTGCGATGATTTCCTTTAAAAGGCGTCCTTCCTTTTCCTGGATCACGATATCTACATCCACAAAGGAAAAGCCCAGACGCTTGGCAAGCAGCACGCCTACAGTACTTTTACCCGAAGACGGCATACCGATCATAGTAATATTGGATTTCATCCTGCACATCCTCCTGTTCTTCAGCGCTTCTTCTTTTTCACCGGTTTCTTTACAGAATATCCGAAGCTTCCCAGCTTCTTTCCCAGTTCAAAATATTCACCGTGGGAATAGGATACCAGACCGGAGGAATTTAAGTTAAATTTCCCCTTTGCATCCATGTACTGATTGTCAATGGTTACTCCCACTACCTGAGCCAGAAACAGGTCATGGCTTCCCAGTTCCTTTACCTCAGTTACCTTACACTCAATATTTACCGGACTTTCTGCGATCCCCGGAGCCTTGATATATCGGGAGGGCTGAGGCGTCAGACGCATTTCCTTAAACTTATCCACATCCCGGCCGGACTTTACGCCGCAGTAATCCGTCGCCCGCACCAGAGGGCGGTTTACCAGGTTGATCACAAACTCCCCTGTATCCTTAATGATCCTATGAGAAAAACGTTCCTTTCGCACAGAAATCGATACCATGGCAGGATCAGAACAGACCGTGCCTGCCCAGGCTACGGTGATAATATTGGGAGTTTCTCCCTCCCTGGCGCAGCTCACCATCACTGCGGGCACCGGATAAAGCATATTGCCCGGCTTCCAGTATTCTTTGCTCATAAAAATACCGTCCTTTCCTTTACTCCTGCTCTGCCAGCATCAGCGCCGGGATCAGCTGCTTCTTTCTGGATACCACTCCCGGCAGACGTACCAGAGGCTCTGTCTGTTCTCCGGACTCATCCGGCTCTGTATGAAAGGCCTTTTCCGCCAGCTGCAGCGCTCCGTTTCCTTCGCAGATCAGGTCTGTCGATTCGGTTAAAATATTTGTCAGCATGAAAAATACAAGATCCAGGCTGTTTTCCTGTCTGGCATTTTCCATATAATGGATAACCCTTGGGCGGATGCTTTCCAGCTCATCTCCATTTAAAGAGGTGATCTGTCCAACGCCGATAGCAATCTTTCCTGAAGTAAAGCGCTTAAAGTCCTGATAAAAGATCTCCTCGTCGCTCTTTCCCTTCAGATTGCTTCCCGCACCAAACATTTCCATGGCGTATTTTTCTATCTCAATTCCCGCAATCTCTGCCAGCGATCTGGCAGCCATCTCATCCATAGGCGTACAGGTAGGAGAACGGAACAGCAGGGTATCGGACACAATGGCGCTGCAGAGAAGTCCTGCGATCTTTGGCTCCACCTTTACTCCGGCTTCCTGATACATCTGATAAATAATGGTAGCCGTACAGCCTAAAGGCTGATTGCGGAAAAATACAGGAGACATGGTCTGAATGGTTCCCAGCCTGTGGTGGTCAATGATCTCCATAATCTCTGCATTTTCGATTCCGGCCACTGCCTGGTTCTTTTCATTGTGATCCACTAGCACAACCCGCTTCCCCTTAGCTCCCAGCAGGTTTCTTCGGGAAATCATACCCAGATAACGGCCATCCTTATCCAGAATCGGGAAATCCCGGTGACGCTTATTCGCCATGACGTCACGGATCTCATCAATATAATCATCGCTCTCAAAGGTAATCAGGTGCTCTCGCGTCATAAAGTAGCTGATGGGCATACTCTGGTTAATGAGACGGGCTGCCGTGTAGGTATCATAGGTTGTGGCAATAATCGTACAGCCCCGCTCCTGAGCAATCTTTTTGATAGTCATGGACACTCCCGCGCCTTCACAGACAATGATGCAGTCCGCGCCCATTTCAATGGCACAAAGCTGGGATTCATACCGGTTTCCCAGAATCACCAGATCATGGGGCTCGATGTAAAACTCCATCAGATCGGGATTTGCCGCCGCGATCAACACCTTTCCCTGGCTGAAATAGGCATCGGCCGTACCGATCACCAGATCTGCCTCCAGTGTCTCAATAATATTGGAATACTGGGTATTGGCCTTAGACAGAATGCTGCTATCATAAATATTCATGTAGGTCTTTGTAATATCGCCTACCGTAATCAGTCCCTCCAGAGTGCCGTCCTCCCGCACCGCCGGAATGGTGACTACATTATTTTCCTGCATGATATTCCAGGCCCGCTTTAAGGAAATATTGTCCGCAACGCCCTTTGTCTTTCGGATTTCAATGTCTCTTACCTGCGTCCGTACGTCCTCCACCAGAGCAGGCTCCTCCATGCCGAAATAATCCAGCACGAACCTTGTTTCCCCATTCACATGGCCCGCCCTGGCAGGAATATACTCCTCTCCTGTTACTGCCCGTTTCAGATTGGCATAGCATACAGCCGAGCAGATTGAATCCGTATCCGGATTTCTGTGGCCAATCACCAGCGTTTTTCTCTTTAATTCCTGATCCATCTTCTCTCCCTCTTTACCCCAGAGATCTCTTTTAAAAAATCCCCTTTGATTCATAATCTATTTACATTTAGTTCACAATTCGTTCATATCCTTTTCTTATACTTTTTATATAAATAAATCATGTTTTTCGCATTGCTTACTAGTATATTTGCACATAGATTTTTCATAATTGCCCCGGCTTAAAACAGCCGGGGTCTCCTCATTTTTAGAGCAATTTAAATCCGGAAAGAGCCGCCGCAGCGGGCGGCTCCTGCCGGATTTATTTATATTTTTTGTGTATCAAGTATAGCAGATGAGGATATGTTTGGCAACCTCTTTATCTCACATACGATATCTCCCAGCCTGCTGCCGGAAGCGCCGCCGTCTCTGCCTTTCTCATCTTACCCTCTGTCTGGATCCGCCCCTTTTCATCCGCCGTCCAGATCCTGTCTCCGATCTTAAAGGACGCATAGCCGGTTCCTTTCGGAGCAGCAGCCAAAAGACCGTTATAATAAAGGAAACCGTCCTTTTCTCCGTTTACCCCTGTTCCCTTTAAGGAACCGGAGGTTTCTGCACAGAAGGCAAATGTTTTGCCGTTTTTATCCCTTACGGCTTCCGCTTTTCCTGTCAAAAGAGCGCCATCCTTATCCGGATCAAACCAGGCCGTCTCGGTTTTTCCTCCTGAGGTCATGCGAATCAGCCCGCTCTGCTGTACTCCGTAGGAATCAAAGAAATAATAGGATCCATCCAGCTTTGTCACTGCATCCCAGATCTGCACGGCATCTGCTGATAAAAAAGTAGGAGTACCGTCATGCTGCAGATAGAAACGGCGTGTCATATCTTCCTTTGTCTGTGCCGTCTCGGAAGCATTTTTTGCACGGCGGGCTTCTTTTGATAAGGCCTGCTCCCATTCCGGGCTGTCCCAGGGCCGTTCCTCTGTTTCAAGCCACTGGCTCTTAAGCATCCCTTCGTCTTTTCCGCCCAGATACACAAAACGGCTAATCCCTGTGCCGTCTCCAGGTTTTGCCTGTTCCCTTACGCAGCGCCATCCGGTCGCCATCACGCCGTTGGCATCAAAATAGTAACGATGGCCGTCAATCTCGCTTTCCTTATAGGAGCCCACCTCTGCCCGTCTGGCCTTTCCCGAAGAGTTAAAATAATACCACTGTCCTCCGGGTTCTCCGGGAGCCAGCGCTTTGGAAACAGAGCCTTCTGCCGGCCCCTTCTTCCCGTCGCTTTCCAGATAACGCCAGCCGATCTGGGTATATCCCTGGTTTTCATCTCCCAGATAATAGATATCCCCATTTTCATAATGCCAGCCTGTGCGCATCCGTCCCTGGCTGTCAAAGCTGTACCGGACATCTCCCAGTTTTTTCCAGTCATTCTTTTCTGCTTTTCCACTGGGGCCCAGATAGTACCAGCCTTTCGCCATCTGGGAGGAACCATCCTCATAGATCCATGTTTCCTTTTCCATGGCTCCTGTTTCATCTACGTGCCAGGTTCCCTGGATCCAGGCGTCTGCTGCGATCTCACCGTTTTCATCCAGGTAATAAGAGTTTCCGTCCCGGTGTTTCCACTGCTCCGTAACGATGCTGCCAGTCTCATCCACATAGCGCTCTGCTCCGTCCACCATCTGCCAGCCTTTTTCTGCTCCCAACGCTCCAAAGGGGAGGGCAGCTGCCAGAAGAAGGCCCGCTGCTGCTCCTAAAATAAAGCGATTCCGTCTGATATAGCATCCTGTTCTTTTTACATTCGTTTCCTTCTTCATAGCCGCCACCTCCTGATTATTCTTATCTTTATTTTATCAGAAAATGACACAAAATCCATGAATTTTTACCGATTATAATCAGAAGATTTTATTAATTCAACTGTTTTTTGCCAGTCTTCCGTAAATCTTTGCCAACCTGCGGCATTTTTCAACCAAGGTCTGATCCACTTCTCCCGGAAGCAGCCTCCATTTCCAGTTTTTCCCTAATGTGGAAGGCTCATTGATCCGGGCTTCTGTGCCGAGGCCCAGATAATCCTGAATGGGGATCACAGCCAGTCTAGCAGGGCTTTCCAGAGCCAGACGGATAAACTGCCAGTGAAGCTCCTTCTTTGGAACCCGGCGACTTCCCATGTACTCTCTGGCAAAGCTCCGGTTCTTTTTGCTCATGGAGTCAAACCAGCCTGCAAGCGTATCATTGTCGTGGGTTCCCGTATAAACTACACAGTTTTCCGTATAATTATGAGGAAGATAGCTGCTTTCCTCTGAATCGTCAAAGGCAAACTCCAAAACCTTCATCCCCGGAAATCCTGTTTTCTCCAAAAGTTCATAGACCTCAGGGGTAAGAAATCCCAGATCCTCTGCGATCACCGGAAGCTCATCCCCAAAGTGCGCCTCCAGCGCCTGAAACAGCGCCATTCCCGGCCCCTTTTCCCAGTGTCCGAACTCTGCTGTCGCATCGCCGTAGGGAATGGAATAATAGGCTTCAAAGCCTCTGAAATGGTCGACCCGCACTACGTCATACATCCGAAGGCTGTATTCCATCCGCCGGATCCACCATTCATAGCCGGTTTTCTCATGATATCCCCAATCATAAAGAGGATTTCCCCAAAGCTGCCCCGTCTCTGCAAAGGCATCCGGCGGACAGCCCGCTACTGCCTTTGGCAGATTTTCCTCATCAAACTGAAACAGCTCCGGATGGCACCAGCTGTCCGCGCCGTCAAAAGCTACATAGATGGGAATATCTCCGATGATCCGGATCCCCTGTTTATTGGCATAATTTTTTAACGCTGTCCACTGCTCTTCAAATTTCATCTGCTGAAACTCATAAAACCCGATCTCATCGGTGAGAAGGCTGCCGTAGGCTTTCAGCGCCTCCGGCTCCCTAAGACGGATCCCGCGCTCCCAGAGATTCCAGCTTTTTGACTGGAAATGATCCTTCAAAGCCATATAAAAGCAGTATTCCCTTGTTTCCGGCCCAAGAGTTTCAAGGGCCAGACCGTGAACCTGCTCCAGAACGCCGCACGTATTCTCTGCAGATTCTTTCCCCGCAGTCCCCTTCCGAGCCAGCCCATCCTTCCACCGATCATAGGCCTTTCTAAGCAGCGGAAACCGCTCCCTGTAGATCCGGTCATAGGAAATATACCGCCTGGAATCCCCAAAATCAGCCTTATCACACTCTTCCTTTGTCAAAAGGCCCTCCCGGATCAGTTGCTCCAGGTCGATAAAATACGGATTTCCTGCAAAAGCGGAAAAGGACTGGTAGGGCGAATCCCCATAGCCCGTAGGGCCAAAGGGAAGCACCTGCCAAAAGCCCTGTCCCGCCTGCTTTAAACGGTCAATCCATTCATAGGCTTCCTTTGAAAAGGCTCCGATGCCATACCGTGAGGGCAGGCTTGCCACAGGAAGCAAAATTCCACATTCGCGCATAAAATAACCCCCTTTTTGCAATCCACATCATTATACGGAAAAACGGATACAAAATCAATCGCTTTGGACTGCCGGCCTTAAGACTCCCGATACTCCTTCGGGGTCATACCGTACTTTCTGCGGAACAGGCGGTTGAAATAGGACAGATTATCAAAACCGCACCGGACTGCAATCTCCGTCACCGTGTCTCCCGTGGTTCTTAAAAATCCGCCTGCACGGGAAAGACGGTAATCGTTCAGATAGCTCACAAAGGGCTGTCCCGCATACTGCTTAAAATATTTCATAAAATGAGACTGGCTGTAAAAGCACATCCCGGCGGCCTGGCTGATATCAAACTCCTCTCCGTAATGCTCCTCAATGTATCCCAGCACCTGCTTAATCCGCTCCCTGGCCCGTCCGGGCCGTTTTTCCCACAGCGTCAGGCCGGACTGAAAGGCCAGATAAAGAAAGGTATAAAGCTGCCCCTTCACTGCCAGCTGATACCCGGTTCCCCTCTCCTCCGATACACAGTCCAGCGCCTGAATGCATCCTGCAAACGCCTCATATCCCTCCATTCCTCTCCGTTTAAAAAGCGGCTCCCTCACCTGCTCTCTGGCAAGAGGAAAAAGGAACCGTTCCGTACAGAGATCCTCCTCTGCCCCCATGAGAAGTGACAGGCTGAAAATGATATTTTCGTAATCCATTCTCTGATCCTCAAATCCGTAAATTGCATGAAGCTGGCCGGGAAAGACAGCCATCACATCCCCTTCCTCCACCTCATAAACCACCCGGTCTACAACCACGTTGCCCTGGCCCTTTTTTATGGAAATGATCTCCATTTCCTCATGCCAGTGGAGAGCCACATTCTGAAAATCCCCCGGAATGGAACAGGGATAGATATTAAAAGGGAATTCGCGCAGTCCGTGCTTCTTGGTTTCATGGTACTTTTCCTGCCTTATCATATCGCCTTTTTCCATGCTGCCTTCCATCTCCTTTTGATCGTATTGTACTATATTCTCCCATCATTCTGCAAGATTTTTTCCAAGCCACCTGATAGAATAACTGTAATATAAATAACTCCTGCACCGAGCAGAAAGGATGGATCTGATATGACAAAAAAAGAACTTGAAACAGCACTGTGCACCGCCTGTCCCAAGGCGATCGCCGACTGTACGGATAAAGAACTCTATACAGCCCTTCTTGCCATTTCCCAGAAGGCCGCTGCAAAAAAAGAAGAAAACTCCGGAAAGAAAAAGCTGTACTATATCTCTGCTGAATTTCTCATCGGAAAGCTTCTTTCCAACAACCTGATCAATCTGGGCCTTTATGATGATGTAAAGGCGATTCTGGAAGAAAATGGCAAATCTCTGGCAGCAGTCGAGGAAGCAGAGCCAGAGCCATCCTTAGGAAACGGCGGCCTGGGACGTCTGGCAGCCTGCTTTCTGGACTCCATTGCCACTCTTGGCTTAAACGGCGACGGCATCGGGCTGAACTATCACTTCGGCCTTTTTAAGCAGCTCTTTAAGGATAATAAACAGGAGGAGGCTCCCAATCCCTGGATTGAAAACACCTCCTGGCTTACAAAAACCGATGTGACCTATCAGGTTCCCTATAAAAACTTCACCCTTACCTCCCGCATGTACGATATCGCGGTAACAGGCTATCACGGCCGTACCAATCATCTCCATTTATTTGATGTGGAATCCGTGGACGAATCCATTGTAGAGGACGGTATTTCCTTTGACAAAACGGATGTGGCAAAAAACCTGACTCTGTTCCTCTACCCCGATGACAGCGACAGGGAGGGACGGATCCTGCGCATCTACCAGCAGTATTTCATGGTAAGCAACGCCGCAAGGCTGATCCTGGAAGAGGCTGCTGCAAAAGGCTCTGATTTCTATGATCTGCCCGACTATGCTGTCATCCAGATCAATGACACCCATCCTACTATGGTAATCCCGGAGCTGATCCGCCTGCTGACCACAGAGCATGGCATGGAAATGGACGACGCCATTGAAATCGTCAGCCGCACCTGCGCCTACACCAACCACACTATCCTTGCTGAGGCCCTGGAAACCTGGCCCATGGAATTTTTCAAGGAGGCGGTGCCCCAGCTGATCCCCATTATGGAGGTGCTGGATGACAAGGTACGCCGTAAATTTGACGATCCTTCCGTCTATATCATTGATAAGGACGACCGGGTTCACATGGCCCACATTGATATCCACTACGGCTTCAGCGTAAACGGAGTTGCCGCTCTGCACACCGATATTTTAAAGGAAACGGAGCTGAACCATTTTTACAAAATCTATCCTGAAAAATTTAATAACAAAACCAATGGGATCACCTTCCGCCGCTGGCTCCTCCACTGCAATCCACAGCTCTCTGATTTTATCACCAGCTTTATCGGGGAAGGCTATAAAAGGGATGCAGATGAACTGAAAAAACTGGATCAGCCTGCCATTTCCTGCAATTTAAAGCACCTGTACCGCCTGCTTTCCATTAAGGATCAGAAAAAAGCAGAGCTGGCACAGTATTTAAAGGAAACACAGGGACTGGAAATCAATCCCGATTCCATCTTTGACATCCAGATCAAGCGCCTTCACGAGTACAAGCGCCAGCAGTTAAACGCCCTGTACCTGATCCACAAATATCTGGAGATCAAAAAAGGCCATAAGCCCACTACTCCCATCACGGCCATCTTCGGTGCAAAGGCTGCGCCTGCCTATGTGATCGCCAAAGACATTATCCATCTGATCCTCTGCCTGCAGCAGATCATAAAGGAGGATCCTGAGGTAAGCCACTGCTTAAATGTAGTGATGGTAAATAATTACAACGTGACTCTGGCAGAAAAGCTGATCCCGGCCTGCGATATCTCCGAACAGATCTCCCTGGCCTCCAAGGAAGCCAGCGGCACGGGAAATATGAAATTCATGCTGAACGGAGCCGTCACCCTGGGAACGGATGACGGAGCCAATGTGGAGATCCACGAGCTGGTAGGCGACTCCAACATCTATATCTTCGGCGACTCCAGCGATACGGTCATCCGCCGCTATAAGAGAGGGGACTATCATTCCAGATCCTACTACGAAAACTCCCCTGCCTTAAAGGAGGCCGTAGACTTTATCATCAGTAAGAAAATGCTTGCTGTGGGCGATAAGGAAAATCTGGAACGCCTTTACAATGAGCTTTTAAATAAGGACTGGTTCATGACCTTCCCTGATTTTGCCGCCTACTGCCGTACCAAGGAAAAGGCCTTCTCGGACTATGAGGACCGGGCCTCCTGGGCGAAGAAAATGCTGGTAAATATCAGCCGGGCAGGATACTTCTCCTCAGACCGGACCATTGAGGAGTATAACAGGGATATCTGGAAGCTGTAAATAAAAACGCCCCCTCACAGCCGGGGTTCCGATTCGTTCGGAGCCGGTTGGGAGGGGGCAATCTGTTTTTCCGGGGGTTCCATGAAAAAAATGCAACCGAGGCTTGCCAGCAAATTGCAAATTTTCTGTCTAATACCTTGATATTGCATTGTATATAGCATATAACATAGGTCAACAGCAATGAAAGGAGTTGACAATATATGGCTACCACTACTAATTTCAGCGTCCGCATGGACAGCGATATTAAAAAGCAGTGCGAAACTCTGTATGGTGAATTGGATATCAATCTGACCACTGCTATCAATGTGTTTCTCCGTCAGTCGCTCCGGGGCGGCGGTTTTCCTTTTGATATTCGCATAGAACAGCCGAACAAGGAAACGATTGCGGCAATGCTGGAAGCAGAGCGCATTGCTCGTGATTCATCGGTAAAACGCTATTCTAATGTTGAAGACGCGTTAAGGGCGTTAAAAGAATGAACAACACACACTACAACATCATCTGGACAAATCCGTTCAAGAAAGACTACAAGCTGACAATAAAACTGCCAATTATTGAATTTTACTCCACAAGAGCTGTGTACTTTCTATTATATCCTCATAGCTGATATCAACTGCATACGGATATTTCTTCTGATAAGATTTCCAAAGTGTATGTAACTGCACGTCATCACTGACGGCAGCCATAATTTTTGGTGCTTCCTCTTTCAGATTTTCGGTGCTTCTTTTCTTACAGGTTGCCTCAAATGCCTTTTTCAGTACATCAGCATCGATGTCCTGCTCGTAAATAGAAAGCAAGGTCTTGATATCGTAGAAATCTCTCATTCTGGTATTCAAAAGACCTCTTGCTAGAACCGTCTGAAGTTTTTCTGCCAGAATTGTTTCCAAATTATACGACCAGAGGCTGATGGAACGGTCATCCAAGAGTAATTTATATTTGTACTCGATTGCCCTTGGTGTAATAACATCTCCTGTAGAAATATCAATCTTCATAGGTGTCACGAGTTTTCCCATCACGGCATTCATGATAAACCGAATACCCGGATATTCCATTTCATCCATGATGTTGGAAACTTCCTTGACTTCAAAGGTCACCCCATCCCCCAGATTGATGTCTTTGATATCATCCACAATCCGTTTGGCATCTTCCGCCGACAGATTCTGGTTTTTGATGCTCGTATCAATGTCCATTGTAGAGCGGAGTGCCACACCTACCATTGCGGTCACCAGCATTCCGCCTTTAATGATGAAATTGTCTTTATACTGCGAACTGGCAACTCTTTCAAGGAAACGCTCCATCATATAGATTCACATGAGCGTTCTATCATCTGCCTTGTTTTCTTTTGCTACGTTCTTAATTCTTCCCTTAACCTGTTCTGGCGTCAGCTGCATTTTACAATAATACCCCCATATATCTGCGGATCACATTGTCGACCCGAAACAGCTTTGCATATTCCATAAGTCGGTTCAAATCTTTATCTTTTCTGGAAACATATGTCTTCAGAACGGAATTGAAATCCTGTGCTTCAATACTACTCCGGCTTCTCATCAGGTCACAAATCGTCCGTTCCAGATCATACATTGGAATCATATTCCCGTCATTGTCTTTCACAATGATCTTTCCGACATCCAATAATTCCCGTTTTACTGTATATACTTTACAACTTCCATCCGCTGTAAGCCGGTGTGCATTGTAACCGCTGTACATGGTAAGTGTGTGGACAAACGGTTCTCTGTCTATCAGACCATGATAATAAAAAGCCTCGTCATGTGAAAAAACAGCATTCGGGCATCTCTTATAAAGCACATACAACTCATCGACCCAATCCGATCCCGTAGAATAAACACCACGGCTGACCGGCTCCAATCCGTTTTCTCGGACATATTTGTAAAACTTAAATTTTGAAATTCCAGATTTTTCCGCAATTCTCAGCGTAAGGTAATCATGATTTTGAACTAATCTTATCATCTCATTCATAGAATCACCATCCTTCCGTGCTTATATTGTAATCGAAATAAGCACAGTAGTCAAGCAAAACCAAACAATCGTGCTTATTTTATATTTAATATATGCACGGTCGTCGAATTTTATTCTGTCAAAATTTGTCAAAATCAGCTTGCGAGGCCAGCTCTTTGTACGGATAATCATCGTTCTACCGCTCCGTGAACCTATCATTGACCAACCCAATGGTCAGCAGGTCCAGGTCGGCGATGCTGATACCGAGCTGTACACAACGCAGTAAAAAGAGCGGGGTGGTCATTTCCCGCTCACTTTTTCGAGTTTCTTTACACCTCCCCAAACAACCTCTCCCCATACACTCCATTTTTGATCAGCTGTTCAAAGGACTTCACTACAAATTCCTTATCTTCCTTATAAGTCACGCCAAACCATTTGTCATGGGACTCCAGGACGCGGACGGATACCTGACCCTTTTGGATCAGTTCATCAATACAGCCCGGCAGGAGGTATTCCGCCTTTAAAAGCTCCGCCTCACTATGCTTCTTAAAGAACTCTTCAAAACCGGTCTGGAGCAGCTCCATAAATTCAGGTGTCAATCCCCACATATTCATGGATACGCAGGAATCTGCATCAATGGAAGCAAGAACGCCATCCGCCTCCACTGCCGCCCCCTCTGCTGTCTTTACAATGCCTGAGGTCTCATGAACAGCTGTCAGATATCCGTTCTCATTTGTCTCGCAAATGCCCCTTGTCACAGCTCCATTCTCACTGAGCGTATTTTTTAAAATAAAACCGGCCATACAGTATGCGTTTGGCTTTTCTGCTGAATACTGTGTCAGAAAATCGTGAACTTTCACAAATGCTTCTTTTCCATAATAATCATCCGCATTGATGACTGCAAAGGGCTCATGGAGCACCTTACGGCAGGCCAGGACCGCCTGGCCCGTTCCCCAGGGCTTTGTACGGTCTTTGGGGCAGGACACGCCCTCCGGAAGCGCCTCCCGCTCCTGATAGGCATATGCGATCTCCACACCCAGCTTCTCACAGATCTTCTCAATCCGGCTGCCGATTGCTTCCCTGAAAGCCTCTTCAATATCCCTGCGGATGATAAACACAATCTTGTCAAACCCGGCTTCAATGGCATCATGAATCGAGTAATCCATGATAATCTCCCCATTCATTCCTACCGGTGCCAGCTGTTTTATCCCACCGCCGAACCGGGAGCCAATCCCGGCAGCCATGATGACCAATGCTGTTTTCATACTCATATTCTCCTTTTAATACGTTGCAGTTGCTTCCGGCACTGCCAGCTCTGCGATCTCATCGGATCCGTATACCTTGATTGTTCCATTGCCTGCAACTTCCCATTTCTGGTCATTTCCGTCTGTAACTTTTGTATTTTTCATTACCTTTCCGGATGAATTCACCAGATACTTCTTTCCGCCCGCTTCCAGCTGGAAGACTTCATATTTTGCAGCCTTATCTGCTTTCTGCAGCTTTCCTTCATAGTAAAGATAACCGTCCTTTGTTCCGGTATAGCCTCTTCCATCATTGTCAAAATAGTACTGAGACTTCCCGCTGCTTATACCATCATCAATCATTACCTTTCCGGTCACACACTTGCGGTCTCCCTCTGCAGAGCCGCAGTAGTAAAATCCATCCTCGCTGCTGCTCACACCGGAAATCTCCACCAGACCATACTGGGCTGCGCCGTACATATCAAAGACGTACATATCATTGTGGATTTCTTTTCGCTTGTATTTATTTTCTGATGCATGAACCGGCTCTCCCGAATTATCAAAATAGTACCATTCCTTCTGTCCGCTGCCGTCCAGGTCTGCAGGCCCATTGATGTACAGCCAGCTTCCTTCCACCTTCTGCCCTGCAATGAACTTCTTATCTGTTTCAGAGGTGGGCTGATAGAAATAACGGTAACCGGAAATTTCAGGCGTTTTGGAGCTTAACTTCACCCAGCCCGGATACATGATTCCATTGCCGTCAAAGCAATAGGTTACTCCATCTACATTCGTTTCCTTTTTGCCGCCGGAGGAACGGCGTTTTTTACCCGTGGACTGATTAAAATAAAACCATGCATACTGTCCGTTGTCGTGAACGTAATCCGTTACATCATCGCTGTCATCGATCCAGTTCTCCGGAATCTCCAGCCATTGCCAGCCCAGCGCCCTTGCACCATCCTCACCACAGTAATAATAGGAATTGTCGCTGTCCCCATTATCATCCAGCTTACTGTCTGTCAGCCAGCCTGTACGCATCACGCCGCCGGAATTAAAGCCATAGTTCTTTCCATCGATCTTATACCAGCGGTCCATGGCAATATTTCCATTATCCAGGGCATAATACCAGTTATTGTAGTCGGAATCTCTGGAATCAAGACCGCTGATCACAAACCATTCATCCCGTTTCATCACGCCGTCTTCTCCCAGATAACGTCTGTCACCGCTGGGCAGTGTGATCCAACGTTTCCGGTAATTATAGCCATTCACGTCAAAATAGTAGGTTTTTCCGTCAATGTCATGATAGCCGTCCTTCAAGACTGCACCGGAGGTCTGGGCGTAATACCAGCTTTCCGTCACAACCTGAGTAGCAGCATTTACATTTTCAATCTTAAACCAGCCGTCATCCTGTAGAATGCCTTCCTCATCCAGATAGTAGCGTTCCTTCTTCGGATCCACATACCAGCGCTTTCTGTAATTCAATCCATTGGCGTCAAAATAATACCAGTTTCCGCCTATCTGGGACCAGCCATTTCTGGCAATCACTCCATTTACATCCGCATGATACCAGTTGGCATACTCCTGCCCAGCGGCATTTGTTCCGCGGATAGCAAACCAGCCGGTCTGGAGCGCACCGCTTTCATCCACATAGTAACGCCTGTCTTCCTGAGTCACCCACTGCTTTCTGTAATTTCTTCCACTGGCATCAAAATACATGGTCACACCGTCAACCTCATGCCAGCCATCGGTAAGCAGAGAGCCGTCCTCCTGCTGGTAATACCAGTTAGAATAGGGCTTTCCATTGCTGTATGTACCTTCTATCACAAACCAGCCATTGGCTCTTTTTGCGCCGTTTTCATCTACATAATAGCGTTTTCCATCCAGGACAAAATTGCTGTTTACAGCCGCATTGCCGCCTGCATAGAAATAGTAGGTCTTACCGTTAATCTCATACCAGCCGTTTACATATATTTTTCCGTCTTCCCCGGCATAATACCAGGCAGTGGACGGCTTACCTGAAGGCAGACTGGGATTATTGGTCACGCTGAACCATTCACCGGCATAATAGGTTCCATCTTCCTTTACACGGTATCTGCCGCCGTTTTTGCTCTCCCACTTATCCTCTGCCAATACGGTTACAGGAGTCAGCAGCAATATGCCTGCGGCAGCCGCAATCACTCCCAGCTTCTTTCTTCTGTTCATTTTCAATCTCCCTTGTAATCGGATCTGCGCCCTTTACTCTACCGTAACAGATTTTGCCAGATTTCTCGGCTTATCTACATCCAGTCCTTTTGCCACACTGACGTAATATCCAAGCAGCTGAAGAGGGATCACAGCCAGACTGGCAGAAAAATGTTCATCGGTTCTGGGCACATATACCGCAAAATTTACCGCATCCTCTATATCATATTTTCCATAAGAAGTCAAGCCCATCAGATAAGCCCCCCGGCTTTTGCACTCGGCCATATTGGACAGCGTTTTTTCATAAAGCTGACTCTGTGTGAGCACTCCGATCACCAGCGTACCGTCCTCGATCAGGCTTATGGTTCCGTGCTTTAACTCCCCTGCTGCATAAGCCTCCGAATGAATATAGGAAATCTCCTTCAGCTTCAGGCTTCCCTCCAGGGAAACTGCGTAATCAATCCCTCTTCCAATAAAGAACGCATCCTTTGCCATTGCGTATTTCGATGCAAACCACTGGATCCGTTCCTTATCCTCCAGGATTTTTTCCATCTTCCCAGGCAGAGACTGCAGCTCTGCGATCAGCGCTGCGCAGTCTTCCTCTGAAAGCTTTTTCCTCACCAGGGCAAACTGGAGAGCCAGACAGTAAACGGCGGTCAGCTGGGTGCTGTAGGCCTTTGTCGTTGCAACGGCAATCTCCGGTCCCGCCATGGTGTAAAACACATGGTCTGCCTCTCTGGCAATGGAAGAACCGATCACATTTACAATCGCAAGGGTCTTTACCCCATATTCCTTCGCTTCCCTGAGAGCGGCCAGACTGTCCGCCGTCTCTCCGGACTGGCTCACTACGATCACCAGCCCATTTTTATCCAGAAGAGGTTTTCTGTAACGGAATTCGGAAGCCACATCCACACGGACCGGGATCTCTGCCAGATCCTCCATCACATACTGAGCCACCGCCCCCACATGATACGCAGAGCCGCAGGCCACAATATAAATCCGGGATATGGCGCAGATCTCTTCTTCTGTCAGCCCCATCTCCGTCAGATCCAGACGGCCGTTTTTCAAAACAGAATTCAGGGTATCTGAAACTGCTTTCGGCTGCTCATGGATCTCCTTCATCATGAAATGCTCAAAACCGCCCTTTTCAGCCGCTTCTGCATTCCATTCGATCTGCGTCATCTCCCTGGTTATCTCATCCCCATCCAGGTTGTAAAAGGTAATCTGCCCTTCCTTCAGGCGGGCCATCTCCATATTTCCGATATAATATACATTTCTCGTATATTTTAAAATCGCAGGCACATCAGAAGCCACATAGCACTCACCGTCCGTGACTCCCAGGATCATGGGGCTGTCCTTTCTGGCCACATAAATTTCTCCCGGATACTCCTTAAACATCACTGCCAGAGCATAGGATCCCCGAATCCGCACCATAGAATGATTGATCGCATCAACGGGAGTTCCCTCATACTTTTTATAGTAATAGTCAATCAGCTTTACAGCGACCTCCGTATCGGTTGAAGAATAAAAGGTATATCCTTTTTTTACCAGCTTATCACGCAGCTCCTGATAATTCTCAATAATTCCGTTGTGGACGCCTACTACATTTCCATCATCCGAGCAGTGAGGATGAGCGTTGGTTTCCGAAGGCTCTCCATGAGTCGCCCATCTGGTGTGCCCGATACCGCAGGTGCCCTTTAAGGCCTCTCCGTCATTCGTCTTCTCTGCCAGCGCCTTCAGGCGCCCTTTTGCTTTTACGATCTGAACCGGGGCGTCTCCATCCCGGACAGCCAGACCAGCCGAATCATAGCCTCTGTATTCCAGTTTTGATAATCCATCCAGAAGGATCGGGGCCGCCTGATGATCTCCTATAAATCCAACGATTCCGCACATACGCATCTCTCCTCACAATTCAATCTATTTTACTCTGCATGGCCCTGTGCTTTTAAAACCTCGATCACAGAATCCACATATTCCTCACAAAGCGTCCTGTCCATGGCCTCCACCATCACACGGATCAATGGCTCTGTACCGCTTTCTCTCACCAGGATCCGGCCGTCATTTCCAAGGGCATCTGCAGCCTTTTTCACAGCTGCCTGAACTGCCTCATCTGCCTGAGCCAGCGCCTTATCCTTTACACGGACATTTTTCAGTACCTGAGGATACATCACTACCGGCTCTGCCAGCTTTCCAAGGGTGGTTTTCTTTTCCAGAACTACCTCCATCATCTTGATTGCTGTCAGGATTCCGTCTCCGGTCGTGGCATACTTACGGAAAATAATATGACCGGACTGCTCACCGCCAATGCGGTAGCCGTTTTCATTCATATTTTCATATACATACTTATCGCCCACAGCCGTCTTTTCATACTCAATCCCAATCTCATCCAATGCTTTATACAGGCCGAAATTGGACATAACCGTAGTGACAACCTTATTGCCCGCCAGCTTTCCTCTTTCCTTTAAATAACGTCCATAAATGTAGATAATCCGGTCGCCGTCTACCACATTTCCATTTTCATCCACACAGATACAGCGGTCTGCATCTCCATCAAAGGCAAAACCCATATCAAGCTGATTTTCCTTCACATACTCCTGCAGAACCTGGATGTGAGTAGAACCGCAGTTCATATTGATATTGGTTCCATCGGGCTCATTATTGATCACATAGGTTTTGGCTCCCAGTGCGTCAAATACGCTTTTTGCAATCATCCAGGAGCTGCCGTTGGCACAGTCCAGTCCCACCTTCATGCCCTTGTAGGAACGGGTTGCCAGAGAAATGAGGTAACCAATATACTGATTTCTTCCAATCGCATGGTCAATAGTACGGCCAATATGATCTCTTGTGGCAAAAGGAAGCTCCTCTCTCTTTCCGTCCAGATAATCTTCGATCTGTAAAAGAACCTCCTCCTCCATCTTTTCCCCATAGTAATTGATCAGCTTGATCCCGTTGTCATAGTATGGGTTGTGGCTGGCAGAAATCATAATTCCGCAGTCAAAATCTCCGGTGCGGACCACATAGGATACGCTGGGAGTGGTCGTCACATGGAGAAGATATGCGTCTGCGCCGGAGGCTGTCAGTCCGGAAGCCAATGCGTACTCAAACATATAGGAGGAACGGCGCGTGTCCTTTCCAATTACAATTTTACTGCGCTTGTCCAGACGTGACTTTCCATAGTACCAGCCGATAAAACGGCCGATTTTGTATGCGTGTTCTACGGTTAAGGTTACATTTGCTTCTCCGCGGAAGCCGTCAGTGCCGAAATATTTTGCCATTTGTTTTTCCTCTTTTCTTACATTTTTCTCCAAACCATTTTATTTACAACACCTGTATAGCTCTGGATAATTTTCACTACCTTGGTACTTACATTCTCTTCCACATAATCCGGAACAGGAATTCCATAATCTCCGTCCTGATTCATCTGTACTGCAGTATCTACCGCCTGAAGCAGGGACTTTTCATCAATTCCTGCAAGGACAAAACAGGCCTTATCCAACGCCTCCGGACGCTCTGTAGAAGTGCGGATGCACACTGCCGGGAAAGGATAACCCTGAGAGGTAAAAAAGCTGCTTTCCTCCGGCAGTGTTCCTGAATCAGAAACCACCGCAAATGCATTCATCTGCAGATGATTATAATCATGGAAGCCCAGCGGCTCATGCTGAATCACCCGCTTATCCAGCTCAAAGCCCGAAGCTGCCAGACGATTTCTGGAACGGGGATGGCAGGAATAAAGAATCGGCATATCATATTTCTCAGCCATCTTATTGATTGCCGTAAACAGAGAAATAAAATTCTTCTCTGTATCAATATTCTCCTCCCGGTGAGCAGAAAGGAGTATATACCGTCTGGGTTCCAGTCCCAGCTTTTTCAAAATATCCGATGACTTAATCTCATCCAGATTCTGATGCAGTACCTCTGCCATGGGAGAACCTGTTACATATACTCTCTCCTTCGGCAGTCCACACTCATGGAGGTACTTTCTGGCATGCTCTGAATATGCCAGATTTACATCTGAAATAATGTCCACGATCCGACGGTTTGTTTCCTCCGGCAGACATTCGTCCTTACATCTGTTTCCTGCTTCCATATGGAAAATAGGAATATGCAGCCTCTTTGCTGCTATCGCGGACAGACAGGAATTCGTGTCTCCCAGAATCAGCAGAGCATCCGGTTTAATCTGATTCATCAGCTTATAGGAACAATTAATAATATTTCCTACTGTCGCGCCCAGATCATCTCCCACCGCATCCATATATACATCCGGATTATCCAGCTTTAAATCGTGAAAAAAGATCCCATTTAAATTATAATCATAATTCTGTCCCGTATGAGCAAGAATACAGTCAAAATACTTTCGGCATTTATTAATCACCGCACCAAGGCGGATAATTTCCGGACGGGTTCCTACAATAATAAGCAGCTTTAGCTTTCCGTTATCCTGAAATGAAATATCTGAATAATTTGTTTTTATCTCCATGTTGTGCCTCCCTATTTTACTCTACAGGTTCAAAAAAAGTATCCGGATGTGACGGATCAAAAGCTTCATTTGCCCACATAACTGTCACCAGATTTTCTGTGTCAGACAGATTAATAATATTATGGGTGTATCCCGGCAGCATATGAACTGCCTCAATCTTATCTCCCGACACCTCAAAATTGCGTACCGGATAAGGATTTCCATTTTCATCCAGCCCAATACGGCGCTCCTGAATCAGCCCATGGCCGGAAACTACAATAAAAAATTCCCACTTGCTGTGATGCCAATGCTGTCCTTTCGTAATACCCGGCTTGCTGATATTTACAGAAAACTGACCGCAGTCCATTGTCTTTATCAGCTCTGTGAAGCTGCCCCTGTCATCACAATTCATCTTCAGCTCAAACCTTACAGCATTCTCCGGCAAATAGGAAAGATAGGTAGAATACAGCTTCTTCGCAAATGAGCCCTCCGGAATCCGGGGCAGCACCAGCGTTTTCGTCTGTGCCTTAAAAGAATCCAGAAGCTGTACGATCTCTCCAAGGGTCACTTTATGAGTTATCGGCACATAGCAGTATCGTCCATTTTCCTGACCAATTGCCTCTACCCCCTCAAATTCACAATGATGCTCCTTTCCTTCCAGTCCATCCAGCATTTCCGCTATCAGATCGTCAATATAAAGCAGCTCCAGCTCCACAGAGGGATCATTTACCTGAATTGGCAAATCATTCGCATAATTATTGCAGAAGGTAGCAACTGCAGAATTATAATTAGGCCGTCCCCATTTTCCAAACAGGTTTGGGAAACGGTATACTAATACACGCGCGCCAGTTTCTTCACCATATCTGAAAAACAGCTCTTCTCCTGCCAGTTTAGACCTTCCGTAATCCGAATCCGCATAGCGTCCCAGAAGGGTAGCCTGAATGGAAGAAGCCAGCATCACTGGACAGGTATTTCCATGCTTTTTTAAAGTCGCAAGCAATGTATCTGCAAATCCAAAATTCCCCTCCATAAATTCTGCATTATCCTTCGGACGATTCACTCCTGCAAGATTAAACACAAAATCCGCATCCTGACAATATTTGTCCAGAAGCTCTGGAGCTGTATCTACATCATACTGATAAATCTGACCTATCTCCAAAGCAGGCCGCGTTCTGTCCTTTCCATCACGGATCGTTTCCAAAGCGGCTGTCAGATTTTTACCTACAAAGCCTTTTGCACCAGTGATCAATATGTTCATTTAGCTTGATTCCTCCTGAGTTCTAAAAATTTATAGCAAGAAAAAGAAGCTATATGTGCATCAAACTATATAGCTTCTCAATGTTCCGTTTTACTTCTATGATTCTATCGTATGCCTACAATACACTTAGCCGCAGCATGCATACTTGCGGCCCGTTCCCTCTCATTCTGCCTAATCTTAGGTTCTATGGTTTTATTTAATGCTGCAACATCACTGCGTGTAATTTTGCAAACTACTCTTTCCCCATGTTCCACAGAAGAAGATTTTTTTACAAAAGAATGTACTCTCTCTTCTAAAATTGCCATAATCTCTCCCTGCCTTAATCAACTATACTTTTCCATCTACTAATTCTTTCCCATACCCAATTCGCCAATAAACAGCCAAGCATACATCCTAAGCTATTGTGAATGATATCATCCCATTCAAATAATCCACATTTTAATACAAGCTGGCAGATTTCAATTACCGATGATATAAAAAGCCCAAACAGCAATCCCCTGTGAAGCCGAACTTTATGATTACAAATAAATGGTAATAGAAAACCTGCAGGCATCAATAAAAGACAATTAAGGATATTTTCCAATAAAAGCGAAATATCTCCCTCAACAATCACTCCATACCATGACCAGAACGGTATCAGCTTATAGCTCCTCACGCCCGGTCTTCTCGTTAAAATAGTAGACGCCGCCACTATTTCCAAAAACAAAATCAGCAAAAACAGCGCCACAGCCTGTGACACTTTCATACGGTGATGACGGATGCACCAAATCAGAAGCACCGCCATCACCACAGCTATCCCTGTAAGGCAGATCGTTTCTGCCTGTGACCAGGGTCGATTATGAATAATAAAAATTTGATATAAAAAATCCATTCAAACATGTTTACTGCTTAGATTCGTTCCAAGCTGCAACCTCATCTCTGATATACTGAAGAGTCAGAAGCTTTTCCTTCACCTGTTCCACCGTAAGCAGCTGAGTATTGTTAGAGTTAAACTCTGTCAATTTTGTTCTCTCCGTATCTCCTTCTTTAAAATACTTATCATAATTCAAGCCGCGCTTGTCACAGGGAACTCTATAAAAATTCCCCATATCAACTGCATGGGAACATTCCTCGTTCGTCAGAAGGGTTTCATACATTTTCTCACCATGGCGGATACCAATCACCTTAATCTCATCCTCTGACTGGAACAGTTCCTTCACCGCCTGAGCCAACACTCTAATTGTGCAGGCCGGAGCCTTCTGTACCATAATATCACCACTCTCGCCATTTTGGAAGGCGAAAATTACCAGATCTACTGCTTCCTCCAGACTCATGATAAATCGGGTCATCTCCGGCTCTGTAATCGTAATAGGCTTTCCAGATTTGATCTGATCGATCCACAGCGGGATAACGGAACCGCGGGAACACATAACATTTCCATATCGGGTACAGCATATTTTGGTTTTCTCCGGAGATACGGTCCGAGACTTGGCCACAATTACCTTTTCCATCATAGCCTTGGAGGTTCCCATGGCATTAACCGGATAGGCAGCCTTGTCCGTAGACAGGCAGATCACAGCCTTTACTCCCTCGTCAATGGCCGCTGTTAGCACATTGTCGGTTCCGATTACATTTGTTTTTACTGCTTCCAGAGGGAAAAACTCGCAGGATGGAACCTGCTTTAACGCTGCTGCATGGAAAATATAGTCCACCCCATGCATTGCATTCTTCACAGATGCCAAATCCCGGACATCTCCGATGTAGAATTTAATCTTATCTGCTACTTCTGGCATTCTGGCCTGGAAATCATGACGCATATCGTCCTGCTTCTTTTCATCTCTGGAAAAGATACGAATTTCTCCGATATCTGTGTTTAGAAAACCGTTTAAAACGGCATTGCCAAACGAACCGGTGCCACCGGTGATTAATAAGGTTTTTCCTGTAAATAAAGACATTTCCCATACCTCATTTCTATTATATCTAAGTTTTGTAATTACTTTTTTTAGAAAACCAAGTAAAAAAGTTTTCAAAACACTGCCTTTTCAAATAATATCGTCTATAGCTTTAATACAAAAATTATCTCTTACGACTGATTATTATGAATCAATTTATTTCCTATTACCATTAAAGATAAAATTAGTAATCGGTATTTTTTTCATCATGAATGCTCCACAGACAGTAATGCAAGCCACAAGGAGAAAACCATACTCATTATAAAATGCTACTCCAAATTACACTTAGCCGCTATCTTCTTAACAAACAAAAGACATATATACAGCACACAAATAACCATAACAGAAACCACCATAGTTGGCAACACGCCCACAGTTAAGCGATTTGTCACAAGGCCAATTACAGGAATGTGTAGCAAATAAATCGGTAAACTTGCTTTTCCAACTTCATAGCCATGAATCCTCACCAAAATACGAGACAAATAAAACAAAAGTACGATCCACGCAAATTGCGAGAAAACATCGAAATAGGACCAATAGTCCAACCGAGTTGTATGCATCAAAGTATCTAGGTATGCAAATGCAACGATTGCAACGATTGCTGCAATTGGTATGAATACAGGAATTTTTTTTCTTTTATTCTCCACTGTATTGGCATACATTCTAAAAAGTATGCCTGTAGCAAAGAATCCAATCCAATTCAATGGATTCAAAAAAGCCTGATAACCGGACAGCCCCAAACAGGCAGTAGCTATTCTGGATACCATCATGACCGAAATACACAACACCAAGCTTCTTTTTTTACTCATTCTCTGAATGTAAAATGCAATTTGCAGGATCACATAAATCGACAAATACCACAGATAAGTATTCTTTCCCACTAGCCACAAGAGCCAGCCCGACATGGAAAAACCAGTTTTCACTGCCCCCACTGCGTACACTAGCGATCCCAGTAATATCCAAGAAGGAAGCAGTCTAACAATGCGCTTCCAAGTAACTGAAAAAGGGTTCCAGCTCCAATATGCGCCAGCCGCAAAAAAGAAAACTGCAACACCGCAATCCAAGAAGGAGGCAAGCAATCGGTCTAACACCTGCGAATCTGGATGAACAAATGTTGCATGTGCCATCACAACGGCAATCAGTGCAAATGTTCTCATCCAATAAAATATCTTACTGTCCGTCTGGCTATCTAACAAAAATTGTAAATTTTTCAATATTAACCGTCAACTCCTCCTATATTATTTTCTTAAAATAACCTTGTTTTCTAGTTCTTGTCCTAATGCATATTTCTGAAATTGTGATTTATATAATGATATAAGTCGATTGCTATTGTTATTTGAATAAAAGCTTGAATGATTTATCAATAACACTCTTCTAGTAAATCGGTACGGATGCCATAATGGAACTGGTTTCGGTTCAGAAACATCAATGACTGCACCAGATATTCGCCGATGGTTTAATGCATATTGTAAGTCTTTAAGTACAACAACTCTACCACGCCCAACATTCAGAAAGATGCAACTATTTTTCATCCGCTCAAATCGGGTTCTGTTCCAATAATGTATCGAATCAGGGGTCTTTGGCATTGCAGATACGATAAAATCACAGCATGGAAGAATTTCTTCACAATAGTTCCTTTTTCTTCAAACACATATGCCATAGTGAACACAATGCAATACCTAATAATAATCCCAACGATATTGCTGATAATATCATTCCATTCAAAAAAGCCTAGGTTCAACACATATTACATAATCAATAAACCAATAGAGCAATTCTTTTATCGCCTTGTCATTTTTGATTATACCCCTATACTTTGCTACTACTTCCAACTTTTATATTTTCAAACGTTTTCTAATGATACTAGTAATCTGAGCTTTTTCTTCTTTACTAAACCCTATCATAAAAAGTAGCATCAGATATACCGTCGTACAAACAACGATTTTTACCATCAACCATAACCAATTGCTATACGTAATATATCGAAGAATGAATTGCGTAATTATAATTGCCAGAAATATCGGTGGTACATATCGAATATATACTACTTTGTAGAACTGTTTTAGATTCAGATGCAGCACCTTATGATAAACAATATTCAATAACACTAGGTTTACAAGAAACGCCACACAAATAGAGATGGACGATCCAAGTGCCCCTAACTGGGGTGTCAGTACAAAAGACAAGACCACGTTAATTGCCCCAATAATTAGTGCACTCATTGCTTGATATTTTACCTTGTTCCGTATAGACAACAATGTATTCGCAATCTGCTGCGGATACAAAAAAATACTCGGAGCTATGAGTAAGACAGTGCAAATACCACTAATCCAATATTCACTTCCCATCCACAATTCGATAAACTCTGTTCCAACAGTGCAAATACCCACAAACAGTAAGCCAAGTACACATACCTGATATTTTCCGACCTTAATCATGATATTTTCTATACCACGATTGTCCATATTGTAATCTAATCGTGCTACCATAGGCATAAAAAGTCCATTGATTGCATATGCAAACGTAAAAAAATATCCTTCTAATTGAGATGCAGGTGCAAATCTGGCGATTTCAATACTAGTAGATGTAATTCCGAGAATTGATGGCGCAATATTGAAAATCAACCGCTGTGCCAACGCTAAAACAGTCACCCAGATTGAGAAACCAAACAATTCTCTCAACAGTACTTTATCGTGAATCCAAAAATTTGGTCGAATCATTTTTTCTTTTCCAACAATCCATAACTTGAGCAATATCGTGGCAATTCCAGACACAGCATTCATCAGCACTAAAGCAACTACACCGTAATCTATTAGCAGTGCTACAACTGTCAGGAAGATTGCAAACAGTTTCTGAAATAACTCGCAAATTTTCAGCCATACAAATTTTTCATATGCATTCAACACCCCAGATAATGGCGTAAACGGAAATGCTAAAACACTGTATGTTGCAAAGATAAGAAATATCTTCTTTAACGTATCACGTTCAGAAATACTCAAGCCAACATATATATTATCAATCAACAGATATACAATGATCAGTACGATAGAAATAACCACATCAATGGCAATATAAAGCTTGAACACATAACCCATCACATTGTTTATCTGTATCTCATTGTTTTCTGCTCTGTATTTTGAGATAAAACGTGTTACTGAAGTGCTTAGGCCAAAATCCATCAAGAAAATAGCAACGAGAGAACCAACAAGTGTGTATAAACCATAATTGGCATCACCAATCTGATTCTTCATCCACGGTGTGTATAAGAGCGATGCAACCGTACTGATAATTATGCCCGCATATGAAATGATTGCTCCAGATTTTATCTGCGAATTATTTTTCTGCCGCATTTTCAGCCTCCCAAAGCATATTTTCATAAGCATGTGGGTATGCTTTCACCAGTTCTTCGAAAGTCTTCATATACCTGCCCTGATATATCGCCTCACGCCCCAATTGAACAGTCTGCTGTTCTTCACTCAGAATAAAGGTTCTATGGTACTGGTAAGTTCGCATAATAGGCGTATTGTTCTGCACTGCCATGAACATCAACCAGATATCGCCTGTCTTAATAGCATATTTCTGAATCAGCTCCGGATTGCAGGCATCTGCATACAGGGCATTAGGAGGGATCAGACATCCACCTCCAGGAGATGCAAGAATACGAAAAGAAGGTTTTTTTAATCCTATTTTGCTATTAGTTGTCCATCTTCCCGGATTTAAAACTTTCTCTCCATCAAATGTCAACAACTGCCCACGATCACACACAATACAGTTCCGATGCTCTTTCCAAACATCATAGAGCCGTTCTACCATATATTTGGGAAATAGGATATCATCATCAAACATCACGATACATTCATCAGACTTTTGTTCTTCAACCAACTTATAATAACGTTTATGTCCAAAGAGATTGTCGCAGTATCGTATTTCTAATCCAACTTTTTGCAATTCTTGAATGCTTTCCGGAAATTCAAAATTCTCAAATTCATCCTTTGCGAGCCAAAGAATTATACGATCTGGCTTCATTGACTGCATAAAAAGCGTCCGAAGAGTATATTGCACAGAGTCAATCCGGTCTGGAAAAGATGTTAGTGTAAAAACCAGCTTCGTTTCTCTTTTCTCCCGGTTTAGAGAAAGGGATTGTATAGGGATATTTCTAATTTGTTCACGTTTCCTTTTGCACAAATAACGATACCAGATACCCCCAAGCACGGGAATCCGTACTCGCTCTGGTAACATCATCCTCTCTGAAAGTTCCATTTTCATATCAATACACCTCACGATCTTTTGAGTCTTTTTTTCATCATATTGAAAAATTCTCGCATTCCATAATGTCTAAAAATATTTACAGATATCTCAATACGGTCGCAAAACCGTAACCATACTGATGTTGTCATCGTTTTCTCATTCTGTACGATATAATTCATCTCCGGAACTACATATTTAGGGTGCCGAATCGGAAAATCGAGTTCTTTGCCAGGGATGTAGAATCTCTTCACACGTTGAGGGATCAACAATGGATTTGAAATAACACTGTGGGTTGCATTCTCACTAACACCAAGATTTTGTACAAGATTTATACGCGGTACAATAGCCATCCGGGAATTCACATGTGCTCCCATTCCGATGATGGATTCCCAATGTGCAATTCCGCTCTCTTTATGTCGCTTGGCATAAGCGATCCACTTATCCGCACGATCTCCATATTGCATTCTTACGTTATTCAAAGTTGCAGCATCATCAATATAAGCATATGTTTCATCCCAAGTTTCCGCAGTTCTTCTCCAACTCGCCCATGCACCTGTTCCCGTAAAAGAAAATAAATAATCGTATGGATAATTATTATACTCACCCAAATAGTTATACCCACAAATATGGCTAATCCGTTCATCAAATTCATATTTATCCAGTAATTCTTTACAATACAAATAAAATGACTGAACTGGAGCCTGATCATCCTCCAAGATAATGCACTTGTCCACCAAGGAAAAAGCCCACTTATCCGCATAAAATGTAGACGGATCACATCCCATATTTTCTTCGTGATAGTTTTTAATCACTTCACAGTCCCAATCGATATTCTCTACGATCTTTCTGCACTTCATAATTCCCTGCAAATCATCAGGTCTACCCTTTCTAGGACCATCCTGCCACAATAGAAGTTTTCTAGGGCGTGCAACTTTCACGCTATCAAATACTTTCTGCAGTGTATCATCTCTGACAAAGAAGATGATCATCACCGCCACGTCAATTTCCCACGGTTTCATTTTTTTAACCTCCATTCTGTATAATTATTGCCGCGACTTAGTTGTTCAATTACCAGTGGGGTCAAAAACCAGGTAACAAACATTAATGGAAGTGCAGCATCTATTGGATTAGTAAAGCCAACAAAAAGTAAAATAGCAAAAATTGGCATGAATTGCTGGCCATTTTCTCTTAGGCTTTTTTTTATCTTTTTATAGCTGTGAAAATATATGTAATAGAACGGTATTGCGCCCAGTAATCCCAACATCGCAGGTATCACTAAAAAAGTAGCATGTCCATAAAAGTCCAAGCTCCTGTTACCCCAAATTGGCGAACGCAAAAACGCTATTATTGATTTTCCATAGAGTTCCATTCGTCCCGACAAATTGTATCCAGAACCATCTCCAATTGTAAAAAGAGAATATACCTCATATAATCTAATAGACATAGACTCTGATGGAACTGCATCTGCTGCCAACTTAATCAACGATGGAACTACGGGCAACAAACAAATCATGACCATGCATATAATTACTATTTTCTTAGAACCTGAATAATGAATCATCAAAAAGAGCGACATTCCAATGATGGTAGCAAAAACAGCCAATGTATATTGTGCAATCAATAAGAAGCCCATTTGTGTTACAATCAGCATAACTATAATTAATTTTATTAATACAGATCTGTACCTGAAAAAGGCAATCAACATAAAAGTAATCACTGCCGGAATACTGTATACAAACCCATAATGTCCTATATTTTGACTCCTCAATTCGTCACTGTAGTTTCCCCAAGATCTTGTGACATTTGCATTAATCTCCAGTGCAGTTCTTGTTGTCATCTCGACATACAAAATTAAAAGGAAAATCATTATAATCAGGATATTCTTCTGATGATTTGTCGCCTTCAATCTCACTATCTTAAGCAGATATAATGGAAAAAACATCATGAATAACTGATAAAACTTACTGTAAAACTTTTTTAAAAATAAATTCGATGCAGTGCTGCTAATGTCAGCAGCATCCACAAGTAAAGCATATAACAGACCGATAAGTACAAAAACAACAAAATATCTCAATATTTCTTTAGATACTTTGAACTGTGTACTAATAAGGATATATACGATACTTATGAAGATAATCTGTAAGATTCCAACTTTAACAGAAACAGATGGTAATACATAATAGGACGCAATTCCGACCAGTACAATCCAATCCAACAAAGATAGTTTCTGGTTGCTGTATATCATTCCCGGTCTCTCCTTTCTTCCTCACTTATCTGAGATATATCCTTATCTACCATTCTCTTATAAAGAGAAAGATACTTATCTAGCTGGGCATGCTTTTCAAATTTGCGTATAACATTTTCTACACACTCTACAAAATAATCCGTTTTCGAACGTGAAAGCACATATCTTACTGCCTCTATCAACATTTCGACATTTTGATTTTCAACCAATACACCACATGCTTCAATAACCAATTCCGCAGTCCCTGTGTTTCGATATGCTACAACAGGTGTACCACAAGCCATTGCTTCAGCTGTAACCAATCCAAAGGTTTCAAAAGAGGAAGGATTCACAAAAAGATCTGCTGCAGCATATAACTCAGCGAGTTCTCGCTGGTTTTTCGTGTATCCCACAAATCTTAAATTATCATCTGATTGAAGTCCATTATGATTACCAACCAACACAACTACCGCTTCTGCAGACAAGAGGCTGCTAAGCTCCCTAAACTCCTGGAGACCTTTTTCATCAGACCATCCCTGTGCAACGCCTAGCACAATCTTTTTCGAAGCCGGAATATCATATCTGAGGCATACTTCAGCACGATTAGAATACGGTTTAAAAATGTCGGTATTGATCCAGTTGTAGATGCAGGAACAGTCCCTAAGATTGAACATAGGCGAGTTCTTTCCATCCTCTGTTGTCCACTGGGATACACCATTACAGTACAGATATTCTATTTGGAAGAAAATGTCTCTTTTTCGTTTAAAAATCTTTTCAATTCGACTTTGATATATTCGTGAAACAGCTGGACAATGCGAACAGCCATCTCGCCACCGTTCACAATCACCATATTTTTGATAATATGTACAGTATCCCGTATAATACCAGCAATCATGGAGTGTAAGCAATACGCTTATTTTTTCATCTCCCAGACATTTCATCAGCGTAGGCAGATGAATATAGTTACTATGCAAATTATGCAGATGAACAACATCTGGCTTTAGCAATTTAATTTTTTCACAAGCTGCTTTCGTCGCAAGTTTTGAATGCCATCCCTGGTCTTTTCCAATACGTCTTCGGACAGCATGTATTTTGTGATCCAATTGGGAACCAATTTGATAGAAATATGCCGGATCATCAGCATTCGCACATCCCGTCGCCCAAAATACATAGGACTCATGTCCTTCGGCGCAAAGCATCTCATGGATATCCTGCACAATATGTCCCGTACTTCCCACACCATATACAGCATTAATCTGAAGTATTCTCATGTATTTCCTCTTACTATCAATATAAAAGTCGTATGTAATGCTCTGACTTTGAAATTTGCATAACCAATAATGAAAATAAAACTGTTCCTCCACACATCACTGCAAAACACATAAAAGGATTTACAGTAATGTAGGTATTGAATAACGCTGGAAAAATTCCAGGCAAAACAGTTAAAAATAACCTCTGACTCATGAAAATCAATGTACTCATGTTTCTCATCCACTTTGCATATTTTCCATTCGGTAAACGGATGGAAATCAGAAATCCCAAAATACTGAATACCGTTGGAATCATCATAAATGTTAAATCAATTCCTGTATGTCCTCCGGATATTTTTCTAAGCAATAAGGCTTCTGCTAACATTGCAAGAGTGAAACTGCATAATGAACACGCCATAGGCAGGGGCTTCATTTTATCCTTACAGGTAACCATATATTTCCCTACCAAAATCAACGGAAATGCATAAAAAATCCAGCCTCTTGCTCCACCTAGCCACAAGTTCTCAAATTCAACAAAACATATGAAACCTGGAATCTGATTTCCTATAAATTGATAGGTGAGAGAAAGTGACCCAATTACCCAGCACAAAACACCTAATATAGTTACAATGACATGAGGAAGTTTTTCAGTCAGCCAAAATGTTATCAGTGTACCGATTGCTAACATTGGCATAAACCAGATTGTATAAAAGGTTGAGCTAAAAAACCATCTCTGAACTTCCCAAATAATAAAGCTAACTGAAATGGAGTTCCAATCCCAGCGAAAAATTGTATAAAGCAGATAGGGAATACTCCACAAAAGGTATATTCTGTATATTCTCAAAACCTGTTTCTTGACGATACTCCAACGTTCTTCTCTGCTATCAATGCCCTCAAGCTTATTATAGAGAAGAAACCCACTGATGGTCATAAAGAGCGCCACTGCTACCGCATATAATGAAAGCACTTCTCCCAATAGACCAGGTAGTGAACCATGTTCGCTAAAGTAATGGTAAAAGAGGATTAAGAATGCACATATAAGTTTTCCGATATCAATTCCTGGATATACGGATTTTGTGATTTTCTTTTCCACTATCGTTCCCCCTCTATTTCAAAGTTGCCTGTTCGATTGTATGAATTAAAACGCTATCCATACGTCCTCGTTCATGGTGTTCCACTCCGCAGGCATATGCTTTCTTTGCATACTCTAATACCATATCTGGAACATTCACCAGCTCAGTCAATTTATCCTGAATTTCTTCATAAGTTGTTGCCGTTATAGCAGAATCATACCGACTAAAGTAATCAATCGGTGCAATATCCTTATCTCCGATTGCAAAAATACACTTTCCACTTCTCAAATAATCTGTAATCTTCGTAGAAAAAGAAAGCCTAGCTGTATTCTTGAATTTTTCCTCAAGGCTTTCCACAAAAACAAGAGTATCTGCTTCTTTCTGAACTATCTTCACTTGTTCCAGTGTCAAAGCACCTTTAACAGAACATCCATTACGATTAAGCAATTTATTCTGCTCATCCGTCAAAGAATCTGTAGTGTAAATATCAAGTGTGATCCTAACACCATTCCGGTTGATTTTTTGAAAGGTTTCTGCAATAGCTGCAAGGGATTTCCAACGACCAATAATTAGCTTACCCGTGTATACCAGCTTAATCGGATTTCCGACTTGATAGGGCTCAAACTGTTCAAAATCAATTCCTTTCGTCATAACAACGCTATCTACACCAAAAATTCTGTCATACTCTTCTTTCTGTTTTGGTGCAATCACCATTAGCTTTTTGCTGTGTTCAACAATGTACTTCACATATTTCCGTAAAATATGCCGATGTATTAGAGAAATAGGGTCTTTATGAACAGACTTGTATGTATAATTATCATCTGCCAAGTAAGACACCACAGGTTTTTGAGTTCGAGTAATAATATATTTCTGAATCCTCCCCATATATATTGTTGGATAAATCGGAATAAATAGAACATCAGCGTCAAATTCGTCAATAAAATGATCTAGCTCTGCCGTTTTCCATTTTCCTAATTTCCATACAATTTCTCTACAGATAGACAATAATTCCCTCACTTTACCTTTATAGAAAGAATATATTTTTTGTTCTACTTCTGCTGAAGGATTACTAATTGTAGAATTAACAGTCTCGTTTTGAACTTCCCTTCCGGTTGTAATCCTCCTGTTAATTACGCTTCTCATAACAGCATTCTCTGAAATACTGAAAAACCTATTACACACTGTCGTCTTAGGAAGCGTGGATTTTGTATAAATCTGCGCAATACGATCTGGATTCCAGCATTTAAAAAACTCAATTAACGTATTAATTCCCGTATTGTCCCTCCAGGCATTCGTTGAAACAACCAATACCTTCGGTAAAGCTTTCTTCTCCATCTAAAACTACCTCAACTTACAAATTATCTTCAGTACTGTCATTAATGCAGTAAAACCACCAACTTTATAAACCTTATAGAAAGTATTGACTCTAGGATTTGCATGATATCTCATCAAACCAGCCAGCTTTTTCAAATTATCATACTCACCTTTCTTATCAGGATTTGAATATCTTGTATATCCAATAAGTAAATTGCAGTATAATTTCGCTATTGAGTTCAAAATTGCGCGCTTATAATCGTCTGGCAAATTAATTTTCCCGATTTCCATTCTCCAAAACGATATTATGTTAATTGTGTCTTTAAGATTTTTCATTGTCCAAGATACTGACGTAGAACTTTTGTGCTGCCTATATATAATATAACTTTTATCAATTCCAACGATAGAGTTTGCCTCAATCAAAACGTGATAATACCACTCCTGATCTTCACTCAATAACCCTTCTTTAAAACGAATTTTTCTATCCGCCAAAATTTCCCTGCGAATAGTTTTTGTCCAAGGTGCACAGTAGAACGCATCATATTTCACAAGCCTATCAACATATCCACCAATCGTTTCGTTTTCTTTTGGTACTGGCATTGAAAAATTACAGGATGTCATTTCGTCCGTGTCTTCATAATATTTTCTGAACTTATAACAAATGACATCATATCCTTTTTCTGCTTGTTCTTTTATATCAGCCAGAAACATTGCATCTTCAATATAATCATCGCTATCAATGTAAACAATATAGTCTCCAGATGCCACACTAGTTCCTGTATTTCGAGCTGATGCAGCCCCTTGCCCCTGTTTGCGGTGAATTACATGAAATCGTGTATCTTTAGCGCAGTATTGGTCACATATTTGGGGACTACCATCTTTTGATCCATCATTAACTAAAATAACTTCGAAATCCTTATGAGTCTGCATCAATATACTATCTAGGCACTGTTTCAGATATTTTTCTGAATTGTGGATTGGAATTATAATACTAAAAAACATTTATTCTCCCTCATTAACTATACCTGTTACCTTTTTTCCTTCTATAGCAGATGCTATATTCGTTTCACAATACATTTTTAATCGTCCATTTACTTCCTGTGAAATAGCAGAAACTCCAGGCAATACAATAACGTTACGAAGCCTTCTAAATCTATTCGTAATAGGATTGGGAATACGTTCAAACATATCCAGAACTGCACCTCCAATAGATTTTTCCTTTAATGCCACAAAGAGATCATCCTCTTTGAACACTGCCTTTCGTCCAACATTCACAATTACAGAAGTCTGTTTCATTTTGCTGATCAACTCTATATTAAAAAAGTCTCTTGTGTTTTCATTATCTGGAAGAGTAGAGATCACATAATCATAATTCCCAATTTCTTCGGCCAATTTTTGTCGTCCGCAAATAACACGTTTAAAATAAGGTCTTTCTCTGTCACTCTGCGCATATCCAACGACAGTCATGCCGAATCCCAAAAGACGTTTCGCAATTTCCATCCCAATACTGCCAGCTCCCAGAATCATGACCTTCTTCTCAAACAGTTCCTGAATTTCGTCGTAGTGGCGCTGAAGCTTTACGTGGCGATTATTCGGATTTGAGTGAAGTTTTTTTGCCATCAGAAGCATTCCCATCACAACAGTTTCTGCAATCGGAACACTATATGTACTTCCGGCATTGGCGACCATTATGCCTTTATTCTTGAATTCTTTCAATGGCACGCCATCAAATCCAGCGCTTGTCAACTGGAAAAATTTCAAGCTAGGGAAATCCATCTTTTCAGCTTTGATTGCCATTGCTCTTGAACCAGCAATGGCAACAACATCGCTATTATGGTTAAAGGCTTTCATGGTTTTGTATGTAATTTTTATCACCTGCACATCAGAGAGAAAAACACTATTATCTAAATCCTTATCTGTTAATACAATTCGCATGGTGCCTAAATTCCTTTCTCATTTACTCAAAATCTTTTCATAATCTACCCTCTGGTTTTCAAGCATAATCGGGCGAGCATAATACCTCTTTGTTCTTTCGTATGCCGCCTGTCCAATTTTCTGTGAGTATTCTCTATCAGCAATCAACTTTTTCATAGCAACTTCCAATTGCAAAACATCTTTGGGTTCTACCAGCAAACAGGAAACACCCTCCTCCATCACCTCAGAGGCTCCGGGAATCTTTGTTGTAATTATTGCAATCCCAAGTGCGCCAGCTTCCTGAAGCACCATTCCGAATCCCTCTCTGTATGTCGGATGAACAAGCACATCCATTGCCGAATAGTATTCATTCATCTTCGTTCCGTCAACCATTCCGGTCATAACAATCTGCTCTGATTTTCTCGCCCACTCCAAAATTTCAGCCGGAACACCACAATTATCTTCCATCGGTCCTACAATTAGCAGCCTTGCACCAGGCACAGATTCTGTAATTTTTTGAAATGCTGTCAGCAACTCTGTACAGCCCTTATCTGCCGAAACACGACCAGCAAAACCATATACAAACGCATCATCAGAGATATTGTATTGATTATGAATCAACAAACGATACTCAGCCTTTTTTGAAATATCATACCGTCGCATATCAACACCAATCGTACCGCCTTTTCCTACAACAACAGCCTTTTCTTCTGGATATAGTCCTTCTGATACTGCAAACGCCTTGTTCATTGGGCTAACCGCCCTAATATCCGTTGAATTTCTACATACCATTTTCTCAATGGCTTTAAAGATTTTGCGTGATATTCCACTCATTCCAACATAGCGTATACCCCACTGACAGTATAATCTAACAGGAACCTTCGCTATTTTTGACGCAATACTTGCATAACAGGCAGCATTCGGCGTAGAATACTGTACCATATCAAACTGCTGCTCTTTGAAGATTTGTATAAACTGCTTAATGGACTTTAGGGCAGAAAGGTCAATGCCCCTTCCCATATGTACGGGAATATAATGTATATAATTTGGTAATGAGTTTTTAAATTCTTCATCATCATCGCAAATCAGGGTTACATCATAACCACATTGTTCATGTAAATATTTAGCTGTTTCTACAACAAAAACCTTAAGTGTCAATGACACTGTAGTTATCATGCAAACCTTTCTCATTAAATCAACCTTTTCCCTTTTTATTTTCCACTATTACTGAAACTTTTTCTCGAATGATATTCAAGTTGTTTTGATACTGTTCTTCACTGTATTGAGCAACCTCAAGTTCCTTCAATCTTATATTTCTAACGCCATCCGCAAAAATAGATTCAATTTCCATAGGATCTTTTACAACATTCGCATCGCAGAACCCTCTTGATAGGATAGCCGCTGTTGAGCCAAGATGGTAATGCTCTGCGATAATGTGTTCTGCTGGAAGCATTCCATATCCAACTCGTGCAATTCCACCGAATCCATATTTAATGCCTTTCTCTTTGATTTTATTGCAAAGATATGAAACTGTGTCATCGCAAATCAATTCAAACATGAAAGTTTTGTGCATAGCAATGTGTAAATCATTCAATCCTATGTGAACTTCATCAATTCCCGGAACTTCTAAAATAGAATCAATATTTGCCGCTGCCTCGACTGTTTCCACAAGAAGCTGTACTTTTGCTCTGCCATCGACATAACTCACAAATTTCTTAACATCATCCACAGTTTTAAACATAGGAAGCATAATTACATCCGCACCTGCTTTGATTGCCTGATTGATTTCAACCTCAGAGCTACAATAATCTGCCGTAGCTGTATGTAAGGGATTTACCCTTACCATAAGTTCCGCATTCGTAACAATCGGGCGAAGTTTCTTTATATCATCAATTGTATGATGATTTTTGACAGTATCCATCCCCCCCTGTCTCTCATCTTTGCCTATGTACTCCATATCAATCCAAATACGATCAACACCTGCTTCCTGAGCAATCTGCGCTATTACAGGATTATTTGTAATATACATTAATGTTAATCCCATCACCATACTCCTTCTTATCGAATCCTTTTCGCCGGAATTCCCGTATATGTTCCAGCTATATCAATATTCTTCACAATTACTGCTCCTGTTCCAATCATACAGCTTGGACATAGAGATATGTTATTACTAACGATTGCCCCCGCACCGACCCATGTTTGGCTACCTACAACAACCGTTCCGCATAAATGACTTCCTACTGCAATATGAACATAATCTCCCAGTATACAGTCGTGATCTACAGAAGAACAGGTATTAATAATGCATCCACTTCCTATCCGCGCTCCCGAATTGATCACTGCACCAGCCATAACCACGGTTCCTGCGCCTAGTACTACATCCTCTGCAAGAACTGCTGATGGATGAATGAGAGTTGCCAGTCTTTCCTTGGGAACAGACTCCTGTATCCGCTTCCGAATATCTGCATTGCCAATTCCAATGATTAAATCGGCATCCAAATGGCCTGCTTCTGAACTTTGTCCAATTACTGAATAACCTCCACATTCACGAATATCGTCATTGTCATCCAGAAAAACTATATCTGTATATCCATTCTTTTTTGCAATATCTGCAATTACTTTTCCATGGCCGCTGGCACCAATAATTGCTAATTTTTTCATATACATGACCTCTCACTACAGCCAGTCTCTATCATTTTACTTCCCTTAAACTCTTCCATCGTAACCGATGAACTCGAACTGATTCCTTCCCTCTTGATTACAGTTTTTAAAGTCTGAAAAATAATCTTCCAATCCCCTAAAAATGTAATGTGATCCACATAGTAAACATCTTTTTCAAACTTTTCTTCCCATGTAATCGCATTACGGCCATTGACCTGTGCATATCCTGTAAATCCCGGTCTTACCTCGTGTCTTCTGGCCTGATGTTCATTATACAAAGGAAGATATCTTACCAGAAGCGGCCTTGGCCCTACTACAGCCATATCCCCCTTCAGCATATTAATCAATTCAGGTAATTCATCTAAGCTAGTTGACCGAAGCATTTTTCCAAATTTTGTAAGGCGCACATCGTCCGGAAGAAGATTTCCATCCTTATCTTTTGCATCTGTCATAGATCGAAATTTATACAGCGTAAATATCTTACCATGAAGCCCCGGTCTTTCCTGCTTAAAAATCACCGGCGATCCCAATTTGATTCGCACCAGCACAGCAGTCACTGCCATAACTGGCGAAAGAACAATAATAGCTGCCAGCGCACAGCAAAAATCCTGCGGACGTTTGATATATCTTTCATAAAAGCTCTTTTTTCTTTTCTTCATCCTATTTATCCTTAAATGCTATTTACTCAAAACAGCTTCTTATCATCTCAATGACTACTCTCTGTTCTTCCTCTGTCATTTTATTATCACTGGGCAGACACAGACCTCTGTGGAACAGATCCATTCCCACATCCAACGGTTTTCCATCCATTCCCACTGCTCCGCCTGCAATATAGGCATTTGTTTTTGCCCGTCCGTTTCCTTCTCTGGTAACAAAACCATTCATCCGGTAAATCGGCTGCATATGCATCGGTTTCCAGATTGGACGGCCCTCTGCATTATAGCTGGCCAGTGTTTCCAGAATCTCTGTGGGACAGGTCTTTCCTGCCTCCGGCACATAGAGTGCCTCCTGTTCTCCGCGTACCTGTTTACACATGGCTTCTGGCTCAATCAAAAGACAGGACAGCCAGAAATTAGGTTCACTGTTGGCTTCGTCGTAAGGGTTCATGCTTACAGGAAGTCCCTTAAATCCCTCTTTATATCGTTCATAAATCGCTTTCTTCTGTGCAATATGCTCTTCCAGATAAGGGAATTGCCCCCGCACGACTCCGGCGATTACATTACTCATACGATAGTTATAACCAAGCTCTTCATGCTGATACCATGGAGCATTTTCTCTGGACTGGGTAGACCATTTTCTTACCTTGTTGGCTGCCTCCAGATCATCTGTTAAAAGCATTCCGCCGGCAGAACCGGTAATAATCTTATTTCCATTAAAGGAGATTGCATTGTAATCTCCAAAGGTTCCGGTCTGTACTCCTTTATAGGTCGCTCCCAGAGATTCCGCTGCATCCTCGATAATCACAGCTCCATGGCGTTTGCAGATCTCTCGGATCTCATCTATCTTTCCCGGTGTTCCGTATAAATGTGCCGCAACTACGACCTTCACGTCCGGATACAGTTCAAAGGCTTTTTCCAGAGCAACGGGATCCATATTCCAGGTGTCGTACTCTGTATCAATAAAGACGGGAACTCCTCCTTCATATACAACCGGATTTACCGTTGCATCAAAAGTCATATCGGAACAGAATACCCGGTCACCCGGCTTTACCCCTGCCAGCTTTACTGCCATATGAAGTGCTGCTGTTCCTGCAGATAAGCCGACTGCATATTTACAGCCAATTTTTTCACAGGCCAACCGTTCCGCCTCGTTGATATTTTCTCCTACTGTAGACATCCAGTTTGTATTATACGCTTTTTTTATGTACTCCAGTTCCAGACCGTGCATAGTAGGGGTACTCAGCCATACCTTTGATTTAAACGGCGTAAACTGTCTGCAATTTTCCTTCTGTTCCATTCTTCTGTTCCCTCTTCCTGTGTTTATATCTTCCTTACAATCTCCACCCCCATAACCACATCCCGCAGTTGTCCCATCATTTTTATCTGTACAACTGCCGTACGCTTATGGCGGTCAATTTTCCGGATGGTTCCTTCCAAATTCTTTAAAGGGCCTTCTGTTATGATAATTTTATCGCCTTCGATATAGCCTAAAGACATATAGGCGATATGTTCTTCTCCGCCCATCTGCTTGAGAAGTGAAACCTCATCCTGCTCCAGGGATACAAAGGTGGTTCCGTCTCCCAGGATTTTTGTCAGCTCCGGAACCTTTTTTAATTCAAGATAGAGCTGTTCTACTGCATCTGTTATAAAAAACAGATATCCGGGGAACAGTATTTTCTTCTCTTTATGCCATGCCCCTTCATATCGCCGCATTCTCTCCCCCTTGGGGATAAAGCACTCCTGCAGTATCTCTGAATCTATGACATGTCTGCACATACAGGCTGTTTTTTCTTCTTTTCCCGTCGTTACCTGAACTGCATACCAATTGAACATTTATAGCTCCATTCCTGTATCTGCCAAAAGGGCAGGCTTCGCCATCTCACCGGTTTATTCGACCCGTAAGTCGTGCCTTCCCTTTATGACAGATCCATCCTCAAATGCGACAGGGCGACAATTCGATTCCTGCATCCTTTGTATCTCTTTATGAATTAGCCGGATGATATGTAGTCACAACCCTCTGTACTCTCTCCCTCATATCATCCTTATTTTTATAAGCAGCCTCCAGAAGCTCGTCCAGCTGCTGTAAAAACTCCTCGATATCAAAGGGGATTGGGCAGCCAATGTGGATCAGCTTATTTTGTGTCTTTTTTAAGCCCTCTTCCGCCATAAGCTTTTCTTCAAAGAGCTTTTCTCCGCTTCTAAGGCCGGTGTACTGCAGCTTTATATCCACATCCGGCGTGTAACCGGATAAACGGATCAGATTCCGGGCCAGAGTGTCTATTTTTACAGGTTCTCCCATATCAAGAACGAAGATTTCTCCTCCCTTTGCATAGGTTCCTGCAAGGAGGACAAGGCTTACTGCCTCGGGAATGGTCATGAAATACCGGACAATATCCGGATGCGTAACCGTCACTGGGCCTCCGGCTTCAATCTGCTTTTTAAAAAGCGGAACTACAGAGCCGTTGCTTCCCAGTACATTACCGAAGCGCACTGCCACGAATTCCGTTTTTGTGGTCTTTAAATCTTCCATCAGCTGCGGTGCTGTGATTACCTCACGCATTCCGTGGGTAAATAACTGCGGGATTTCGTAGGCTTTTCCTTCCTTTATCTTGGCGTCAAAGGCCTGGATGATCATTTCGCACAGGCGCTTGGAGGCTCCCATGATATTGGTCGGGTTTACCGCCTTGTCCGTACTGATCAGGACAAACCTCTTACAGCCATGGGCCATGGCAGCATAGGCTGTCTTATAGGTTCCCATTACATTATTTTTAATCGCCTCACAGGGGCTGTCCTCCATCAGGGGAACATGCTTATGAGCGGCCGCATGGTATACGATATCAGGTCTGTATTCCTCAAAAATCTGGAATATCTTTCTGCTGTCCCGTACAGATCCAATGATGGTATCCAGCTTCAGATTTGGAAATTTCTTTCTCAGCTCTAATTGTATGTCATAGGCATTATTTTCATAGACGTCAAACAGGATTAAATGCTTTGGGCTGTGGGCTGCGATCTGTCTTGCAAGCTCAGAACCGATGGAACCCACTCCTGTTACCAGCACGACCTTTCCGGTTATGTATGCAAACACGTCCTTCATATCCGTCTTTATGGGATCGCGGCCCAGCAGGTCTTCGATTTGAATGGGCTTCATCTTGCTGACGGATACCTGTCCGGTATACAGCTGATACATTCCCGGCAGGTTCATCAGTTCGCAGGAGGTTTCATTGCAGATCCTGAGAATTTCTCTCTTGTCCTCCGGTCTGACGCTTGGGAGCGCAACGTATATTTTCTCAATTTTGAATTTATCCACCGCCTCCATAATGCGGTCTCTTCCGCCAAAAACAGGCACATCATCGATGTATCTGTCCCATTTATTCTCATCATCATCGATAAAACAGTAAACCTTCTCATCGATCTCTTTTGTATTTCTGATGTCGCGCAGGATCATCTGGCCTGCGTTTCCTGCGCCGATCAGCATAACTCTCTTTTCGATCCTGGCATCATCCTTTTTCGCTCTTAAAAGCAGGATAAAACGATAGGAAAAGCGGACTCCCAGTGTCAATGTAAACTGAATCAGAAGACCGGACAGATAATAGGATACAGGCATCCGTAAAATAAAGCCGGTTACGGATATTGTATACACCATACTTGTGACTGCTGTGGCAAAAATCATTCTGAGAAGCTCTGAATAACTGGCGAACCGCCAGATACTCTTATAAAGCCGAAAGCACCAGAACACAATGATGCAGAACACGGCATAGATCAGAATCGTGTGATAATATACCTGTAAATACGGCAATTCAATTTCATTAAACTTACAGTCAAACCGCAGCCATAATGCTGCAAAATACGATAAAATCACTGCCAGGAAATCGTATACAATCAGTAAAAGAGTAACGACCTTCCAGTGTTCCATTTTCTTTTTCGTTCTTCTTAATTTTTCACTCATTTGTCTTTCCCCTATAATTTCATCCTATATGTACTATTATGGAAAATATATATAACTGGCAGGAAGAATTAACCTCCAGTCTGAATTCAATCTAATAAAAACACAGCTTTTTTCATACTCACAGACTTCATTCCTTTATCCCCGTTTCCTTTGAATCTAACTTTGACCAGCGCCGGCCCTGACTGTCTAAGGCAGCCGGGGCCAGCGCTGACAGTCTGTGTATCAGCGCTTATAAATAACTGAAAATGTTCCCGAGTTCGGGATGGTCACATGGATCATCTTCTTTGCCACATCCACAGATGTAGGCGTGATCAGCTCCCACTTGGAAGTCATGTTGTTGTAGAAGAGCACCTGTACGGTTCCCAGGCCCTCTACCAGATTTGGGACATACACAGGCATATTAGTAGCTCCTGTTTTTTCCACTCTGGTTCCGGCCTGATAGGTCATAACTGCGGTGGTTCCTACCAGTGCATTGTAGCCGCTTAAGTCCAGACCGGTTCCGGCCTCTGCCAGACTGTTTCCGGTATTAATGGCATTAATGGTGGATACAACGGTTTCCGGAAGTCCGCTTACCGCGCTTTCGCTTCCCTGTACAAACTCGATGCCTGTATCTCCTACTACGGCCTGGCCGCCGCTCTGGCTGGCTGTTCCGCTTTCAGTGGGAACCGTAATCTGGGCTGCGGTCTGTCCTCCCGGCGTGGCGGCTGAGGAATTTCCTGTGCCTGATGCTGAGGAAGATCCGCCTGTTACCTGATCCACGCGCTCTCCGATGTCATAATCGCCGTCGCTGTCCTCATTGGGAATCACAACTCCGGTTCCCGGACTGTTTGCCGCAAATACGGCTGCATACTGTGAAACCGCAAGAGCTGCTGCCATTGCAATAACTACTGCCTTTTTCTTCATGATCGTTCACCTTTCCTTTCCTGATAAATTTGTTCTATTCTTCAACCCTGTAAAACAGGTCTAGAACCATTTGTGTTACTCCTTCCGGATCCGGATGGTATTCGTCATAGATCCTTGTCTCTGCTCCTTCTCCCGGAAGTGTGCGGATATCATCTCCCCCCAGCTGCTGGCTGCTTCCAATAAATGCCATCATCATATCCAGATACTGATCCTTGGAAAGATTTGTTACCATATAGGGAGCTGCCGTTTCCAGAAGCTTTAATGCAACTCCCTCTTCCCGTGAGGCCTTTTTCTTCACGGCCTCCGCATAACCGGCGATATATCCCTTCTGGCGCTCCAGACGGGCTACGGCGCTCTGGCTTTTTCTTGTATCCCTGTAGCGCAGGAAAGCTTCGGCCTGATCGCCCATCAGGGTTACGGAGGCTCCGGGTTTAAAGGCCGGATCTCTTTTTTCCAGCTCCGGATCGTCAATGGTTACGGTTACGCCGTCTACCGCGTCATTAAGAGGTTTCAGCGCTCCCATGCTTACAGCCATGTATCCGTCGATCTGAAGGCCGTCCAGAAGCTCTGTCACCGCTTGGCACATAAACTGGCAGCTTTTTTCTCTTCCGTCCCCATAGGCATAGGCCAGTGTGAGATGCTGCGTATCATAGCCCAGGATATTTCCGCTCAGATCTGTAAGGGGAATGGGGGTCATGGTGTCTCTTGGTATGGCCAGAACCTGCACCCGGTCTCTGGCCGTGTCCTGGGCGACCAGAAAGATGCCGTCGGACTGTCCCCCCGCTCCCGCTGTTTTCGTCTCTGTCAGAGGTTCCCTCCGGTCGATCCCCATGCACAGAATGGCTTTTACATAGGTATTCCGGCGATATGTTTTTCCTTTGTATTCGATGGTGTTTTGTACCTGTCCGTATCCGGCTTTCCCCTCTTTCTGTGATGTACCGGCCTGCTCTCTCCAGAGCTGTGCCTCGGCGGCAGCCAGCTTTTTTTCCTGATACAGATTCCAGGAAACAGCTGCAAACAGGATTGCCAGAATAACCGCTGCTGTAACCAGCCATTCTCTCTTTTTCTTATCTGCTTTCTTCAATGTTTTCTCTTTCTTTTGGGGAATCGTATCCGTAACGCTCGTACTTACCGTATTTTCCGTAATATTTCTTATAATATTTGCCGTAATACTTCTTATAGTAGCCTGAGCCGTACTCTCCTCCCACCCGGTTTAAGACTGCCCCCAGGATCCGGCATCCGCTCTTTTCCAGCTGGGCTTTTACCTTCTGGGCCATACGGTAGCTGATGCCCCCGCTTTCCACTACGATCACAGCTCCGTCACACTGATTTGCGATGATCGCGCCGTCAATAAGGTTTAACATGGGAGGGGTATCGATTATGATGTAATCATACAATTCCCTTGCATTTTCCAGCAGGACTTTGAACAGTTCATCCTCTAACAGCTCTGCCGGATTGGGAGAATAGGGGCCTGCCAGGATCATGTCCACATTTTCCATATTTGTGTGGTAAATAACTTCTCCAAGCTTTTTCTGGCCGCTGAGATACTGGGACAGGCCGTTGGGACGACCGCTGATCTCATGACGCTTCACCAGTACGGATTTGCGGATATCCGCGTCTACCAGAAGAACCCTTTTCCCGATACTTCCCAGAGAAGAAGCTACGGCTACTGTAGTAGCGCTTTTTCCTTCTCCCGATACGGTACTTGTAAAGAGAATGGTTTTTAAGCTGCTGCCGCAGAACTGGATATTGGTACGCAGTGTCTTAATGGCTTCTTCATAGTAATAATCATTTCGTTCCGTATTTTTTAATTCCAGTCTCATCTCCATTTTTTACACCGCTCCCTTCGTTTTCTTCTTTTTTCTTCCCTTTTCGTTTTCTGATTTGCCGGTTTCATCCACATCCGGAATAGAAGCCAGTACAGTAAGTCCCAGATATTTCTCCACGTCTTCTTCTGTCTTTATAGTGTCGTCCATGATCACTCCCAGACAGATAATTCCGCTGATCAGTACGGCTGCTGCCAGACCGCCCATAGCCGCATTCTTTTTCACATTTGGAGAACTTGGTTTTTCTGCCGGTACGCCTTCCTCGATGATCTTGGGCGGAACCATTTCCATAATATCGCCTATGTAATCGGAAGAAGTCTTTGCTACCTCTTCTGCCAGCGCCTGGGCGCGGATCGGATCTGTATCCGATATGGTAATAGAAAGCACACGGGTATCTGCCGGGTTTCCAATGCTGATCTTGCTCTTCAGCTGATCCACGTTCATATCCAGCTTCTGTTTTTCAATCACCTGCTCTAATACCGGACGGCTGGTTACCAGTACGCTGTAGTCCTTGGTAAGCTGGCTACCGATCTGCAGGTCTGCCAGTGAGGTAAGAGTTGTTTCCTTTGAAAGTACATAGACCATTGCGGTGGATTTATAAATGGGCGTCAGCAGGATCTTGCTGTACAGCCCCGCTCCGAAAGCTCCTACGATCAGCCCCAGGATGATCAGCCACAGCTTCTTTTTTAAAGCATAGGCCAGTTCCAGCAGATCGATCTGTATCTCGTCATTGTCATCAAACTTCTTTTCCATGGTATAACATTTCCTTTTCTTTTCATAATAGTTTTGCTACAGTACCTTGTTTTCCAGAATATATCTCTGATTTTTCCCAAATATGGTGGCCGCATCCGGACAGCCGCGCTTTTTTGACAGTTTTTTAAATGCCTCTTCCAGCCTGGGCGGCCTTGTATCCGGCCGGTGCATATCGCTGGCGGCAAAGTGGATCCTCCCCTTCTGGATTTCTTTCAGGCTCCAGGCTGCCGTCCGGTCAAACAGACCGCCTGTCAGGCTTTCTGCATTGACCTGCAGACAGGCTCCGCTCTGAACCAGCTCCTCGGTCCTGCCTGTTTCACGAAGGCAAAGATACCGCTCTGCGTGAGCCAATACGGGAATAAATCCAGACTGGACCAGTTCCCGGACTGCCCGTCTTATGGTCTGAAATCCATCTCCCGGTTTGAATTCCACCAGAGCATACCGGCTTTCTGCCAGTGTGAGCGCTCTGCCCTGTTCCAGATACAGCGGCAGTTCTTCAAAATACCGCAGTTCCTGTCCCAGGCTTATTTCAAGTTCCAGCCCTTTTCTGTGAGCCAGCTCCCGGACGCCTGCTTTTAATTGTCTTAACTGCTCCATATCCGTCTTTCTGGAAAAATGGGGGGTTGCGATAATATGGCGGACTCCCTGCGCCCAGGCTGCCTCCAGCAGACGGCCGGTTTCCTCCCAGTTTCTGGCTCCGTCGTCAATTCCCGGCAGAATATGAGCGTGGATATCTATCATTTCCAGTTGATCCGTCATTTTCTCTTTCCGCCTTTTTTCCTCTGACTGAGAATCGTCTCATGAACCTGATCGGAAAGTCCGTTCATAGGCGTTTCACAGTACTGGCAGTAAAGGTTGTTTAAATAGGGCACTACCTCCTGCCCCCACTCGTAACCGGACATATAGTTTCCCAGAAACAAGGGGACATAGTCGGGATTCCCTTCCACAAATTCGTATACATCACAGATAAAGCTGCTGGCGTCCACCGCAAAACTTCCTCTCTTTTTGATCAGCATGCCGCCAATCCCGTTATTCTCCAGTATTTTTTTCAGCCGGTAATAAATCACCCGAAGATTATTTTTGGCGGTCTGTTCCGGTGACTGTTCATACAGCAGCCAGGCCATCTGTGATAAGGATACGCTGCTCCCTCTCTTATCCACCAGAACCGCCAGCATTTCCTTTGCCTTTTCACTGGAAAAATGGACTTGTTTCCCGTCTACAAATACATCGAACCCGCCAAAGGTTTTTATAAATATGTTTTGCCCTTCCCTCTGACTCATTAAATATCTCTCCCGCTTTTAATCGTATTCTTAATAAAAACTTAATTTTTATTAACTATCCTTTAATAAGATACACCATGAACCTTATCAGTACCGTTACAGTTTTGCATTGTTATGCATGTTTCCTGTATTTTCGTAACATTTTCAAAGTGTTTTTATTTTAGTACCGTTTTTTTTACATAATTTCCAAAAAAAGGACTGCAGGTATTCTGCCCTGCAGTCCTTTTTCCCCCATTACTTTATTATTCGTTCTGTGCTTCCCTTATTTTCCGGGTTTTAATTTCCTCAAACTTCTGGAGCAGATATGACAATGTAACCTCTGCCCAGCTGTACTCCGGCATATATTCGCCCATAAAGTAACGGTCTTCATTCTCCTCCAGCATCTCCCAGCAGTCGCACCGGATCCGCCGGCGGTTCAGCGCATAAAATCCGCGGCCTTTCCTCACGATATCTCCCAGCCCATAGCTGACGAGCGTTTTCTTGAGCCTGAACCACGCCACATGAACTGCCTGTCTGGCCGTTTCATCATCTTCCCCGTCCGAAAGAATCTGGGCCATCTCATGCAGGCTGATTTCCCTGCCACCCTGGTCTACCAGAACTGCCAGCAGTTCTTTTGCTTTGGCATTTGAAAAATCAATCTCTTTCCCCCTATAATACAGGTCAAATCCCCCAAATGTTTTAATGTAAACCTTTTCTGCGTCCACTAAACTTATTTTACGGTACATTTATATACCCCCCCCCGGCATTTCCGGAAGCAAGAACATATTTTTATACTAACACAGAAAGAGGTGTTTTTCCAGTAAAACGATAGTTAAATTACTAATTTTTGAACTGTCACAAATTTTGCGACTGTTGCAGGGGTACTTTACAATTCTTCATTCAAAGCGTTATTTATATGCTTACCAATCGTTTTTATATCTCTACCAAATAATTCAGCCATTTGATTTCTATTTAACCAAACTGTTTCTTGTTCTACTGCAACAGGAAGCGTTATCATTTTATCACATTTTCCCACCATAGTCTTGTGTTTTATAATGAGTTTTTATTGAGAATGCAAAAAGGATGCCAGTCAATGCTTCCCTGATCTGACATCCTTTACTGCTTTATTTATATTCTTCAGGCCTCTTTTCCCTTCAGATATTCATCAATCCCCTTCGCACCTGCCTTACCTGCCTCCATAGCCAGGATCACGGTAGCTGCGCCTGTTACGGCATCGCCGCCGGCGTATACGCCTTCCTTGGTGGTCTTTCCATTGCTTTCATCTGCAATGATGCATTTCCACTTGTTGGTCTCCAGTCCTTCTGTGGTAGAAGAAATCAGCGGGTTTGGTGAAGTTCCCAGAGACATGATCACCGTATCTACCTCGATGGTGTAGTCGGAACCTTCTACCTCTACTGGTCTGCGGCGTCCGGATGCATCCGGCTCGCCAAGCTCCATTTTCCGAACTACCATGCCGGTTACCCAGTCATTTTCGTCGGTCAGGATCTCTACCGGATTGGTAAGAAGGTCAAACTGTACGCCCTCTTCCTTTGCATGGTGAACCTCCTCCACACGGGCCGGAAGCTCTGCCTCGCTTCTTCTGTATACAACATGTACCTCTGCGCCCAGACGAAGTGCGGTTCTGGCAGCGTCCATGGCTACGTTTCCGCCGCCTACTACGGCTACCTTTTTGCCCAGGAAGATCGGTGTGTCATAATCGTCTCTGAATGCCTTCATCAGGTTGCTTCTGGTCAGGTACTCATTTGCGGAGAATACGCCGTTGGCATTTTCACCGGGGATTCCCATGAACTTGGGAAGTCCTGCGCCGGAGCCGATAAATACGGCCTTAAAGCCCTCTTCGTCCATCAGCTCGTCAATGGTTACGGACTTTCCGATGATCACGTCTGTCTCGATCTTAACGCCCAGCTTCTTTACATTTTCAATCTCAGGACGAACGACTCTGGTCTTTGGCAGACGGAATTCCGGGATACCGTAGGTTAATACGCCGCCCGGCTCGTGAAGTGCCTCAAAAATCGTTACCTCATAGCCCATCTTTGCCAGATCGCCTGCACAGGTCAGACCGGAAGGGCCGGAACCGATGACAGCTACCTTGATGCCGTTGGTGGTCTCAGGCTTTGCGGGAACGACGCCGTTTTCTCTGGACCAGTCCGCTACAAAACGCTCCAGCTTTCCGATGGAAACCGGCTCGCCCTTGATGCCGCGGATACATTTTCCCTCGCACTGGCTCTCCTGAGGACATACACGGCCGCAGACAGCGGGAAGGGCGCTGGACTCAGCGATGGTAGCTGCTGCATCCGCAAATTTGCCCTCTTTTACCTCTGAAATAAATTTAGGGATATTGATGGATACGGGACAGCCCTTTACGCACTGTGCGTTCTTGCAGTTTAAGCAGCGGGACGCCTCCTCCTGTGCTTCTTCCTGTGTATAGCCAAGGCAGACCTCTTCAAAGTTAGCTGCTCTTACCTTTGGCTCCTGTTCTCTGATAGGTACTCTCTTTAAAACGTCCATTATTCGTCACCTCCGCAGTTTCCGCAGCCGCCGTGATGGGTGGCTCCTTCCTGAGCCTTAAGGATGGCTCTGCCTTCCTCTGTCTTGTACATCTGCTGGCGCTTCATGGCCTGGTCGAAATCTACCAGATGGCCGTCAAACTCCGGTCCGTCTACACAGGCAAATTTCACCTCTCCGCCAACGGTTACACGGCAGGCGCCGCACATGCCGGTTCCGTCTACCATGATTGGATTTAAACTTACAATGGTCGGAATTCCCAGCTCCTTTGTAAGCTTGCATACGAATTTCATCATGATCATGGGGCCGATGGCTACGCAGACGTCATACTTCTTGCCCTGATTCTCCACCAGATCCTTGATCACGTCTGTTACCATGCCCTTGCGCTCATAGGAGCCGTCGTCTGTGGTCACATAGAGATTTCCGGCTACTGCCTTTAATTCATCCTCCAGGATCAGCAGATCCTTTGTCTTGGAGCCCTCGATCACATCCGCCTCAATGCCGTGCTCATGCATCCATTTTACCTGAGGGTATACGGGAGCAGAGCCTACGCCTCCTGCCACAAAGAGATACTTTCTCTTCTTTACTTCTTCGATGTCTTCCTTTACAAACTCAGATGGCTGTCCTAAGGGGCCTACGAAATCCTGGAAATAATCTCCGGCTTTTAATTCCGCCATGCGCTGGGTAGATGCGCCTACGGTCTGGAATACGATGGTCACCAGTCCCTTTTCTCTGTCAAAGTCGCAGATGGTCAGAGGAATACGCTCTCCCACCTCGTCAATCTTTACGATAACAAATTCTCCCGGCTGGCAGGCTCTGGCTACTCTGGGCGCCTCTACGTCCATGAGATAGATCTTGTCCGCCAGACATTCTGCCTTAACGATCTTGTACATGATTTTCCTCCTCTTTTTCACTCATACCCCAAAACCGCAGATGCGCTTCTAATGGCATGTGTATTTATAAGACTCAGCTCCTCGGTTCTATTCGATCCGGATGCTGTAGCTCTTCTCCCAGGTTCCCCAGGCTTCCAGCTTCTGGATGCCCGGCCGGTCTTTTAATTCTCCCTTATATCCGTCGGGAGCGCACAGGCCGTACCATGGCTCCAGGCATACAAATGGATGGGTTGCCTCGATGGTCCATACGCCCAGGTATGGAAAATCGCCGCAGTCTATGGTCACATAGGGCGTTTCGTCAACCAGAAGACCCACGCTTGAAATCTGCGCCCCGTCAAACATATAGGTAAGGATCTGGTCAAAGAATCCCTTTGTCACCGGAACCTGACCGTCCTTAAGCTTTAAGTTGCCGGTCTTTTCCTCCACCTGATATCCCTGGTCATTGGGCGCCAGATAGTGAAGCTCCTCCTGATGATTTCCCGCTTCTTTTCCTTCTTTATTAAATACCAGCGTATAATCGTAAATGGTCTTTCCCTCAGGTACCTGAAAGGCCGGATGGCCGCCGATCATAAAAAGAAGCTCCCCGGAATCGGGATTTTTTACTCTCCACATCACTTCAATGGTCCGCCCCGTAAGCCGATGCCCTATCTCCAGCTCAAAATGGAAGGGGTAAACCCCATAGGTATCCGGAGTATCCTTTAACCGGAACCAGCATTCATCCATATCGCAGAGCAGAGGTTCAAATTCCATATCTCTGGCAAAGCCGTGGGGCGTAATACCATACTCTTTCCCCTCATGGGTATATTTTCCCTCAAAGCTCTTTCCTACAAACGGGAAAAGTACAGGCGCATGGCGGTTCCAGACTGCCGGATCTGCTCCCCAGAGAAGCTCTCTGCCGGCCTTTTTGTCATAAATCCTTGTAAGCTCTGCCCCGTGACGATCCACGGTGATCAGCAGTTCCTCATTTTCAAGTGTAAATACGGTTCCATCATTCTTCATAAGTCATCCCCCCTTTCTGATGTCTGCATCATTGAATCTGTCGTGAAAATGTATTGCTGCACAGACTTCATATTATCATTTTCCAATGAATGTTACAACTGTTTTTAAGGATTTTGTCACATCCCGGTTCTCACATAGCGGCAAAAGGTATAGCAGAGGTCAAAATAAGTCTGTTCTTCCCCCTCCTCTGCCAGTTTCCAGTCCGAAGCCTGATCCAGATCCACAGGGAAACGCAGATCTGCATCATAAACATAATCAATGGCAGTGAGATGAATGGTATCGCAGTAAGGCAGGAACTGCCGGTAAATGCTTTCTCCGCCCAGGATATAAATATCCTTTGGATCAAACTCCTCTAAATATGCAAGGGTCTCTTCCATACTGCGGCAGACCACAGCGCCTCTGGCCTTGAAGGACGGATCTGCGGAAAGAACCACATTGGTACGCCCTCCCAGAGGCTGGCCTCCAGGCAGTGTTTCCAGAGTTTTCCTTCCCATCACAACCACCTTCCCGGCGGTTTCCTTTAATAAAAGCTGGCGCTCCGCCGGAATATTTACCAGTGGGCGGCCATTTTTCCCGATCGACCAGTGTTTATCCGCTGATACAATAAGGTTCATCTGCTAAATCCCCCCTTTCCCGTCCGATACCGGCTGCTGCTCATACAGGCGGAATTCGTAGCGGATCCCATTGTCCTCTCCCGTTCCCAGCACTTTTGTCTGCTTCCATCCCGGCTCCCGATCCAGATCCGGAAATACCGTATCCGCAGGAAAGGTATGGAAAATGTGGGTAATATAGGCTTTTTTACAATAAGGAAGAAATGCTCTGTAGACCGTTCCGCCTCCAATGATAAAAACATCCTCGCTGTCATACTGCTTTAAAAGCTCCAGCGCTTCCTCCACGCTGCCGCACAGAGTTACACCCTCAGGAGCATAGTCCGTATTTCGGGTGAGCACAATATTAACCCTGTTTTTTAAGGGCTTTTTGCCCGGAAAGCTCTCCAGGGTCTTACGCCCCATGACTACCACCTTTTCCTTCGTGGTTTCCCTGAAAAATTTCATATCCCCCGGAAGATGAGCTAAAAGCCCCCCATCCTTTCCAATGGCCCAGTTTTCATCTGCTGCTGCTATCAAATTCATGCACATATCTCCAATCTGCCGTAATGTATCCATTCTATCACATTTACCTAAAAAATACATAACAAAAATCTCCCAGAATCATCATCCTGAGAGATTTTATTATGTATTTTTCGATATGCCTGGCTTCTGGAGTCTGGTGTCCAGAGCGACTTTGAAGGCCATTAGAAAACCTTAGGGGATTAAATTTTTCGTTAAAAGCCATATCAAACCTGTCTGAGCGCAGCGAGTTTTTGATAT
>ERZ831601.97-NODE-97-length-97783-cov-4.330151_pt1 | contig 97783 bp, 89 predicted proteins | sample MGYA00519578_ERZ831601 | MGnify/ENA primary metagenome ERZ831601 (study PRJEB31850, sample SAMEA3708717) | human gut metagenome | biome: human gut; feature: human-associated habitat; material: faeces | place: China | collected 2014 ... | reverse complement strand
AGCATAAGGTCGAACATTCTTGAGAAAAAAGTGTAAACCAATATTGACAATATCAGAGGAATAATAATTGTCGTGTTCTGTATTTGGCGGTAGAAAGAGAGAAAAGAAAGTGATACAATTGGTATAATATTATAAGCGGAGGTACAATTATGACGAACATAAGAAAATGGAAGAAAGATTTAAGAAATGCGGTTGATTATCCATGGGATAGTGACATTGATTCAGACCATCCGGATTGCCCTGAGTGTGGAAATACAATGGACTTTTATGGACATGATAATAATGGGGATTTTCCAACAGGCGAAGGATATTGGGAATGCTCAAGTTGCGGTTTTAAAATTTTTGAAAGAGAAGTATAGAGGAGGCTGTATATGGAAAAGTTGAATTTTAAGGATGATGATAAGGCAATAAGGCATTTATCAAATGTACAAAAATTAATTGATGATTATATGGATTCTCACCAAGGTGATTGGAATGAAGATGAACAAGCGGAATTTAAAGAACTTCTGAAAAAAAGAGCAGACGCATTATCTGATGCAACAGGTAAGGAAATACATTCATTGTTTGATTAGAGAAATGTTAATGAGTACTAATCAGGACGAGATAAGTTGTTTTAGATGAAAAAACATGGTGCAAGCACCATGTAGAAGAGGTGACCAAATGGAAGAGAATCTTATTGGAGTACAGGAGGTATTGAATGAGCAATCGCATTGAGAATTTGGGAGATTATAATAAGGTAAGGATAGATTTGCAAAATGCTGGGGGTGATTTGGATATTCTTTATGGAAAAATTGGAGCCACAGCGGTTGCAAAAGCAGCTCCGGTGTTATTGGCTGCAGGAGCTGGAATATTTTATATCGGTCAAAAGAGTGTTCAGTTTTTCAGAAAGAGAAAGGAGCTGGTAAAAAACGAATCAGAATTAAAAAAGCAATTTATAGAAGTAATACAAACGGAAAGAGTTGATGAAGAAAGTTTGTGATACCTGTTTGAACTATGGAGAAACATATATAGATACAGTAGTTACTACAAAACGAGATAGGAGAAAAGTATTATGAAGATGGTTTTTGAATTTCATTTTATGAAAAAAGAGGGGTTTGTAGAGAAAGATTTTTTGGGAGTTATTTCAGAAAATTTAACTCAATTAGGTATAGTTACATCATTTAAATATCAGGCAATTGTGGAAGGATATTTATTTGAGATTGAATACAAGGAAGTGCTGCCAGGATTTACCTATCAACCAATTATGGGATGTTTTAGTGGTTTGTGGCAAGAGTACCCATATATTAGTAATATATCTATACCTATGGAAAAAATAAGATTAAATTGAAAAAATTTTAAGGTGAATAAGAAAGAATGCCAGTCTTACTTGGCTCTATTTTGGCTCTAAAAATTTAGAATGGCATAAATACAAGAGTATTTTTTGAAGAATATGGATAATAAAATCATTAAAATTCAGAGAAATACAGCCAGTTCATATTATCCGCCGAGGAGTTTGAGTGATGAAATGGACTTGGAAAAGCCTTTATTTATGAGGGGTGCAAGCAAATTTATTTAAGTGCTGGCAACGATTTGGCAACATTTAGAGTATCACTCACTGAATAATAGAATACTTCAATAACAGAAAACCTTACTGATTTTCAGAAATAAAGCTGAAAGTCGGTAAGGTTTTTGTACGTTTCGAGGTCGAAAATTAGTCGGATTTGGGTTTCAAGTCCTGTAAGATAAGGTCGCTGAGTTCTTGTGAGGGAATGACCTTTCTCCATTGTTTTGAGGTGTCTAATTCGGGATATTTGTACCGCCACTGGTCGTATTCTTCTTCGGTTATCTCGCCCTGTTCCAGACGGGCAGCCTGTTCCTGCCATGCATGGAACATATCAAACATAGTGGTGTAGGTTGTTCCGGCAGATTTATCTAACCGCAGACACACTTCTCCGTCAATCTCTCCGATTTTTAAGCCATACATATCTTCCAACGCAAAAAGTGTGTGCATAAGTCCGATATAACTGTCTATTTCCGGCACAGTGATTGCACGAGGACTTACATCGAGGAGATGTGCCATTTCTTTTACAAGGTCTTGTTTCGGTGTTCTGGATTCTGATTCGTATTGTGCCATACGGACATCAGAGGTCTTTCCTAGAAAACCGAGGAGTTCGCCTAACTGTTTCTGTGTCATGCCTTTCCGGTTGCGGAAAAAGCGGATTCTTTTGCCGATTGCCATAATAAAACCTCCGATACTAAACATTTCTGTTGAAGTTAGTATAACATGATGAAATAGGAATAGCAAGTGGAACTTAAATAAAAAAAGTTAAGATTTTTCTGCAAACCACTTGACTTAACGGAATTTATTTAGTATCATAAAAGCGCAACTTAAACAAATAGAGTTAATAATTGAATGACCGTCCGAACCGAACAAACGCCATGACCTTTAAAGAAGAAGCGAGCGTCCCTTATGTAGAGGGACTGGCACAGCGCCGAAAAGGGTTGCCTGTCAGAACGGGAAGGAGAGAACGGCAGGAATTTTAGGGAAAGGAGAGGATATAGATGGCAGAAAAATCATTTATGACGGTGGAAGAAGTGGCAACAGAATTAAGGGTATCAAAGTCCAAAGCCTATCAGGTTGTAAGGGAATTGAACACAGAATTGCAGAAACAAGGGTATATGACAGTAGCGGGGCGTGTAAATACTACTTTTTTTCATAAGAAGGTCTGTTACAGTGATTAAGTTGGAAGGAGATGATGGAAATGGCTGTATATAAAGACAATGCTACGGGAACGTGGAGGGTAATTTATCGTTTCACGAATTGGAAAGGGGAACGGAAACAGACACAGAAACGTGGGTTTGCAACAAAAAGAGAAGCACAGGCATGGGAACATGAGGTTATGCTGAAACAGAACTCCAAACTGGATATGACATTTGCCAGCTTTTTTGAACTTTATGAAGCAGATAAAAAGCAGCGTGTCAAAGAAAGTACATGGGAATCTAAAAGCCATGTAATACGCACAAAGATTTTACCTTATTTTGGAAATCGGAAGATTGCAGAGATTGAAGCAAAAGACATTATTGCATGGCAGAATGAATTCATGGCGTATCAGGATGAGAAAGGTAAGCCCTATTCAGCAGATTATCTGAAGACAATACACGCACAGCTTACAGCAATTTTTACCCATGCTGTAAATTTTTATAATCTGCCTTACAATCCGGCAAGACGGGCTGGCACAATGGGAAATGAAATTCCAAAGGAGATGGACTTCTGGACAAAAGAGGAATATCTGAAATTTTCAGAAGCCATGATGGATAAGCCACGTTCCTTTTATGCTTTTGAAATGCTTTACTGGTGCGGTATCCGTTCCGGTGAGCTGTTGGCTCTTACTGCTGCTGATTTTGATTTCCAGAAGCAGACGGTCACGATCAGCAAGACGTATCACCGTTCCAAAGGGCGTGATATTATTACAAGCCCTAAAACAGCAAAAAGCAACCGTACCGTAAAAATGCCCCCGTTTCTCTGCGAAGAAATGCAGGAGTATATCAAAATGTTCTATGACATCAAGCCAGATGAACGGCTGTTTACGGTTACAAAATCTTATCTCAACCATGAGATGGAGCGAGGTGCAAAACAGGCGGGAGTGAAGAAGATTCGGGTGCATGATATTCGGCATAGCCATGTATCGCTGCTGATAAATATAGGATTTTCAGTGCTGGCGATTGGGGAACGGGTAGGACACGAAGCAGAAAAAATCACTTACAGGTATGCACATTTATTTCCAACTGTTCAGACAGAAATGGCAGAAAAGCTGGAAATGGAGCGAATGGAAAAGGAGAACAGCAATGGAAAGAAGTCTTGATTATAAAGGGCGTTGGAGAAATCATACCGTAGCATTTCGGGTATCGGATGAAGAAGCGAAGCTGCTTAATAATTTGGTAGCATTGTCTGGTTTGACAAAGCAGGAATATATCATAAGACGACTGACGTGCAGGGATGTGGTTGTACAGGGAAATCCGAGAGTTTATAAGGCATTAAAAAATCAGATGGCAGCTATTCATGAGGAGTTAAAGCGTCTGGAAACAGTAAGCCCGGATAATGATGAACTGCTTTATACGTTGCAGGTAATTGCAATTACGTTAGAGGGACTGAAAGGAGAAGATGAATGATGGGAAAAATGAAAACGACTGCTCCCGTATCATCTGTTGGCGCAGATGGGGTGCAGCCGAATGAAAAAAATCACAATGAAATTATAGCAAATTCACAGGAACAAATCAATCAGCAAGCCACCAAAAACCCAGAGAAATCCGGGAATGGCGGACTGCATACCATGTCCATGCCGGAATTGTATGATACTGTTTTTGTGCCGAGAGTACCGATTGTAGACGGCTTTCTCTATGGCGGCATATATCTCTTTGTAGGTGCGCCAAAGGTGGGAAAATCGTTCTTTATGGCGCAGCTTGCCTATCATGTAGCAATGGGGATTCCTTTGTGGGATTATCCGGTACGGAAAGGGACAGTGCTGTATCTGGCATTGGAAGATGATTATGCAAGACTTCAACGGCGGCTGTCCGGTATGTTTGGTATGGAATGTGCGGATAATCTGTATTTTGCAACACAGGCAAAGACCTTGAGTGAGGGGCTGGACAAGCAGTTGGAGGAATTTTTGAAAGAGCATAAGGACGCAAGGCTGATTATCATTGATACGCTCCAGAAAGTGCGTGAAGCCGGTGGGGACAGGTACAGCTATTCCAGTGATTATGAGATTGTGACAAAACTGAAATCGTTCAGTGATAAATATGGTATCTGCCTGTTGGTAGTTCATCATACACGCAAGCTGGAATCTGAGGACAGCTTTGATATGATTTCCGGCACAAATGGACTGTTGGGTGCGGCAGATGGAGCGTTTATCATGCACAAAAAGAAACGGACAGACAATGAAGCTGTGATGGACATTGTGGGACGTGACCAGCCGGATCAGGAACTGACCATAGAGTTTGACCGTGAGCGTTGTGTCTGGAAATTCAAGAAGGCAGAAACAGAGTTGTGGAAACAGTCGCCAAACCCTCTTTTGGAAGCAATCAATGCGTTTCTGACAGAGGACAGGCAGGAATGGGAGGGGACTGCAACAGAGCTTGTAAATCAGCTGCCGGATATGCAGCTACAGGCGAATGTGCTTTCCAGAAGGCTGAATACCGTCAACAGTCAGCTACTCAATGACTATGGGATTTTCTATGATAATAAACGGGGACATGAAAGAAAAATCATTCTGAAACGCCTTGAACCAAAGGAGTAAAAGCGACGATATGCGTCGGTTGCGACGGTATTTTTGATAGCAGGCTGGTAAAATATCGACGCTATCGACGCAAACCGACGCAGAAAGGGTGAAATGATGAAGAATGTGCAGATTCCTTATGAACTGTTTATGCTGTTGCTCCGTTATCATCTGATGGAAGATGATACCTGTTTGGAGGAAATCCGGCAGGGATTGGAGAAGAAATTGGATTCCTTGGTGCAGCATGAATTATATGGGAAATATAAGACTGCTCCCACACAGGAGGAACGGGAAAAAGCCAGACAGGAATATTTGGATAGACGTGGAGTGCCGGACAGTTTCCGCTGGTAGTTTTCCTTGATGATAATAGACAGGAGCGTGTCACGCTCCTGTGGATAGCAGACAAAGAGAAAGGTGTGATTGGATGATAATTCAGCCGGAGTGGGGGAACTCGGAACGTGAACAAATATTTTTACGAAAGTGAAACCCGTAGGATAGCTACCCTCAATGAAATATTTGGAGAGGTATAGGTGACAGAAGATGAACAGCGAACATTGATATGGCTTGCCGGATGGGACGAATATACGATAGAAAATATACTATCGGCTATCCGAAAAGCTATGGCGGTGGAAGCAAAGCGGCTGGAATCCGCCCGTCCGTAGGACGGAAAAGCCCCCGGCAGGGCGCAACAGCATCTTTTGATGGACGGAACGGCTGTCAAAAGTGCTTTTGCGTTACTTTCAACGAAAGTAACAAAGCTTATGCGCCGTATGCGGCGCTGATTACCCGAATAGGGAGAAAGGATATAGATTGAAGCGAACGATTAGTTTTATGACAGGAAAAGGCTCTGTCAATCATAACAGCAGGAAATTTCATGCAAAGAATACAGACCCAGAAAGAAGTTATCTGAATGTGCAATACTGCAACGAAAATGTCAAAGACGTATATCACGAACTGTTTGATGAAGCCCTTGCCCGATATAATGAGAAGCAGACCAGAAGTGACCGCAGGATTGATAATTACTATGAGAAAATCTTATCCGGTAAACAGGAAAAACCATTCCATGAAATTATTCTGCAAATCGGGGATAGAGACAACATGGGTGCAACAACCGAAAACGGACAACTTGCGGCAAAGGTGCTTGATGAATATATGCGTGATTTTCAACGGCGAAATCCTACGTTGCGGGTATTTTCAGCATGTCTCCACATGGATGAAGCTACGCCACATCTGCATATAGATTTTGTGCCATATATGACAGGGAGCAAACGAGGACTTGATACAAGAGTTTCTCTCAAACAGGCATTGTCGGTTCTTGGTTTTAAGGGTGGTACAAGGAGGGAAACAGAATTAAATCAATGGGTATTGTATGAGAAAAAGCAGCTTGCGGCTGTTATGCTGGAACATGGGATTGAGTGGGAGCAGAAAGGAACACATGAAAAGCATTTATCGGTTCTGGACTTTGAGAAGCAGGAACGAGCAAAAGAAGTTGCAGAATTGGAAGCGAAAAAAGAAAGTCTGGAAGAACATAATGTTGCAATACTGGAAGTCAGTGAAAAATGGCTGGATGAATTGGAAAATCTTGAGCATGAGATACACTCCGCACAAGAAAATCGTGAGGAAGCAGATAAACAGGCAGAAAAAGCTAAGGAAGAAGCAGAACGATATGATAAAAAACTGACAGAAATTGCTCCTATGGTAAAGGATATGGAACGATTTGCGGTTAAATATTCGTATGATCCAGAGGAAGTGCTGCCGGAAGCTGGAACGCTGGAAAGCGGAAAGACTTACAGAGAGAAAAAGGCAAAGCCGCTGATTGGGAAAATTGTAACAGTTCTGCGGTCTGTGTATCGGGAGTATCTGAATATTTCCAACCGATATACAAAACTGCAAGTTGCGTATAGTAGAGGGCGAAGCGGAAATGAGCGGCTGACAAACAGACTGGAAGAAGTTTTAGAAGAAAACCGGGAATTGAGGATGATTGCAACGGATTTTGGACGTGTAAAGTCAGTGGTTGGTGTTGAACAGGTAAACGCAGTTATTGACCGGGCAAAGCAACAGGAACAGATAGAAGCGGAGCAGAAACGGGCTGCAAGGAGAAAGTACAGTAGGGAAGCCCGGTGACAGTTTAAAGGGTTACTCAAAACGCTCTTGGTAACTAGCTGGTAACTCTTTAGATAAAGATATACTTGCAAATAGTAAAAAGAGGTGTTAGAATATTTTTTTTTTAAAATATTAATTTGTGGGAGATGATAATTATGCAGTGGAATGAGCTGTTGTCAGAAAAACATTTTTATATAAACCAGGAAGAAAGTATTATATATGAGAATGATTATGACACAATTATTTGTAGTACATTGTTCCGAAGACTACAGGATAAAGCACAGGTTTTTCCACTAGACGATGATGACTATGTGCGAACACGTCTGACGCATTCGCTGGAGGTTTCAGCTATTGGAAAAAAGATAGGAGAGTATGTATTTTATAAGTTGAGAAAACAGAAAATGGATAGATGGTTTGAAGAACATACAGAGAAAGAATTTTCGGATGTACTTCTATGTGCGGGGTTAGTACATGATATTGGAAATCCTCCGTTTGGGCATTTTGGAGAATACGCAATTCGAGAGTGGTTTATAAAGAATTTAAAATATTTATCACTAGGGGAAAAGAAAGTGGTAGATATTTTGTCTGATTGGCAACAACAGGATTTATATTCTTTTGAGGGAAACGCTCAATCCTTACGTTTGTTGTCGAAGACCCCGCATTTGGGAAGAAAACAAGGGTTTAATCTTTCCTATAAAGTATTAGGAACTATTATAAAATATCCTATCTCATCAGCTGACTTGAAATACAATAATCCAAAACATTATAAGAAAATTGGTTATAACTACTCAGAATGTGAGTTGTTTCAGGATATAAATTTAAGTATGGGGTTGAATGGAAGCCGTCATCCATTATCTTATCTTTTGGAAGCTGCTGACGATATTGCATATCGTACTTCGGATTTAGAGGATGCTATGGTGAAAAAAGTCATAAGTTTTTCTCAGATAATGGGAGCATTTCAAGAGGATAAGAAAGAAGAACCGTTAGGGGACGAAGCAAAAATATATATGGGTAAATTGCAGGAAATGTATCAAGAGGAGCTATTAGCTGATGAGAAAAAGCCTGAATTAACATCTATACAAAGGTGGACTAGGTATATACGGGAAGTTATGATACAAGACGCAGGAAATGCTTTTATTCGATATTACAAGGACATAATGGAAGGCAATTTTAACGGAGAGTTATTTGATAATAGTATTTCGGGGTGTATTATTGATACAATTGCAAAATTGAGTGAGCGATTTATTTACACCAGTTCGATAAAAACACGAACAGAATTATTCGGTCGAAGGGTTATAGATTCCTTATTAACTCAGTTTATGCCAGCAGCTATCGTGTATTCTACAGAAGAAGAAACTACTTTTATAGAAAAAAGAACGATAGATACAGTATCAGAATTTTATAAAGTAATGTATTATAGTGAGTCTTATGGAAAAAGCGAACAAGAGAAACTGTATTTGCGTATCCTTATGATTACAGATTATATAAGTGGAATGACAGACAATTATGCAAAAAAGTTATATCGAGAGCTTTTTATATAAAATTTTTGATGGCACTGCTACGCTTTAGGTATTTTAAAACTTTATTTTTTAGAGACTTCAGGACGTAATGAGTGGGTTTGCGATACCTTATATTTATATTTTTGAAAATGGACTTTTATTGCGTAACATTTTGAAATGTATTGTCAATCTGCGAGGATTTGTTTATAATAAAGGCATGGCAACATTTTGGCAACAGAAAATCAGTAAGCCAGAATAAATGATGTAATTGAAGTAAAAACAGGTGTGTCTTTGTATAAAGCTTAAACAAATATAGTTAGCAACAGCAAAGAACACGCCGAGTTTGAATAACAGTAAAGAGAGAGCCGAGAATCCGTTTAAGCAGCGGATTTCTCGGCTTCTTGAGTGTGAGTGATCTTTTTAGATAGTCGTGTTTTGGTAATGCAATCAATACAGCCATTTATTAGGATTTTAAAACGTTAATACGACAACAGATTTCCGGCATATCCTCATCTTTCAACGAGGAATATTTCAGAATGCTCCATGTGCTTTTCAGCAATATCGTATTCATTTGAATAAGACCCATGATCGGTGTTGCATTTTTGCAGATAATATTATTAAGAATGGACGGTGGAATTAAAATTTCCGGCACTAGTCTTTTCATGGCATGATGCCATAAATAATATCGAGTTTGTAAAAACTCACATGCCGCCATATGAAGCATAGTTGCATATCGCCCAATGTTATTTTCATACCAATGATCACATAATTCTTTAGCAGTAGCGGCAATCCAGATGGCAGCGAGTTCTTCTTCGTTTTTTGCAGTCATTAACATTTTAGCAGTTTGAATGGTTCCTTTATTTGTAGGCTGGGTAAAATATAGAAATCCCAGAGAGTTCTTTTGTATCAGTTCTTTCCTTGCCTGTGCTGTATTATTTTGAAGCCAGTCAAATCCGTAGATATAACCGTCCTCATCGTATTCCACGAATACCGTTTTGGCAGTCATGGGATCGGAGAGGATTTTAGGAAAATTATAACTTTCATTATTCCAGAGTAAATAAACATCTTCCCATTTCAGTTTCCCAATCATATTATCCCTCCATTCATTTGTCTTGTTCTGTATAGAATTGCTGGTCATTCCAGTGAAAAAAATGATATGGATGCTCAGCATCCAAATACATATCAGCGTAGAGCCAGCTGAGGATATCCGAATCGCTAAGCAGATCAGACACCCACTCTTCGGAAGCAGTGTCATCATCTTCAAATCGATGGATTTCGTCATTGAGTTCTATCAGCATAGAAGCTTCTTCGTTACAAAGGTAAAGCAGCAACTCTTCCATAACGCTGTGTGCTGTCATAGGGTATCCATATTTCGCACGCGTTCTCATGTTTTGCAGGGTACACTTCATCCGGTATAGAAAATCGTAATCATAGTGCATCACAAACTGTTCTGGAAGATCACTACACAGCCACGATACGCTTAGTTGACCAAGATGAGATCCGGCAGGCATGGAAACAAGCTCGGCCAAGTCTTCATTAATATGGTCGGACAGGATATCGCTGCCTGCCGCAAATGCCATAGCGGCTCTGGTACCATATGTATTTTCAAGAAATGGAGACCAGGCCTCGTGAGTTTTATACTCCTGCACAGAGATAGTTTCATAAGTTTCTGCATCTGATTCCGGGAAAACGATCCAGTTCAGTGCTCTGCAAATTCCTTTGCATTTGTCGATACGAATAGGATTCGCCGGCTTCATATCGGCACCATGTTTTTGTACCTACTCCGGCTCGGGAAGAGGCTTCCTCGATCGTTAGTCCCAGTTCGTTCCGTCTGGATCGGATCTGTCTGGCAAGTACCTGATTTCCTTGAATTGTTTTCTGCGCCATTGATAGACCTCATTTTGATGTGACATGTCATCTTGTTGTCATTACGTCATATAAATGCTGGTTTGTAAAGATAGTTCTCACAAAAATTTTTATATTTTGTTCCGGTTATTCGTAACAGTAAACGTGATTTTGATACCAGAGTTTCCTTAAAGGGAGCATTGGGAGAATCGAGTGTTAAGAGCGGCACTAGGGAAGCAACGGAATAGAAACAGTGGATAGAATCAGAGAAAACAGGAAATTGCTCAGATTATGTGGATGGAACCACCTCCAATTTTGCCATAAAATATTAAGAAGCTGAAATCACTTGGTTTTCTTATACGACATGGTTCTCCTAAAAGTGGTTACTGGGAAGTTACAGATTGCATAGCGAAGAATGATGACCGGGCAATGTCCTATTTATATGGAAATTGTGGAAGATAAAGCTGAAAGCGGATTTGAGGTTTCTTATCTGGATTTACATGGAACTACTCCACCAAAAAAATTTTACCATAAAATATAAAAAACTTTCCCCATACCCCCCTATACATTTCCCACTTCCCATGCTATCATAATCAAAGATAACACCCCACGGCAGACAGTTTCATATGTCTGTAAATGCAGATTGTACAGAGGATAAATACGATGAAAATTCAGGAAAAAATGAGAAAGCCGGTGCTGGAGGCGAAGTATCTGAATGTGGAAAATACAGACAGATACCGCCCCATCATCCGGCTTTTTTATTTCAAATATGAGAAGTTAAAATACTGGCTGTATCAGGAAGAGGTTTTTGAAGAATTAAAAGAAGATCCATATTTTGCAGATTATACGATGGAGCAGTGCCAGCAGGACCTGACAGCCCTGGCATCCTGGGGAAATCTGGTTACCATTCAGGATACCAGAAAGGCGGCTACGATTGAAGAATTCAAGAACAAAAAGTTTCGGTATCAGTTATCGGAGACAGCGGTAGAAATTGAACGCATGATCGTACGAATCGAAAATCTGTTTATAGAGGGATCTTCTCTTGAACCTACATTATTGGAGCGGATTCGGCTCAATCTGGGGAAGCTGGAAGAAATATCTGTGAAAGAGGATGAGAACATTCATGCCTGGTGGAATGATCTGAATAATGACTTCATTCGCTTAAATCAGAATTATCAGGATTATATGCGGGAATTGAACAGCGTAAAAGCCGAAGAGATGATGAGGACCAGGGAGTTTCTTTTATTCAAAGATCGTTTGATGGACTATCTGCGTTCCTTTGTGAAAAGTCTGCAGGTGAATGTGGCGGCGATTGAACAGGAGCTGAAGAATGTACAGGAAAAAACGGTAAATAATATTTTGCAGAAGGCTACAGCGTATGAGTGTTCCATCCCCCGTATGGATGTGGAAATGGATGAACAGCTGATTTATGAAAAAATCAACGGGCGCTGGGAAAGCATGGTAGAATGGTTTGCAGGAAGAGATGGACAGGAATCGGAAGCAGGCAAGGTATTTGATACAACCAATGAAATTATCAGGAAGATTACGCGTTATGCGGCTCGTATCAGCGAAATGAGCAATCAGGGTTCCAACCGCAGGGAAGAGTATAAAAAGGTGGCCCAAATGTTTGCAAAATGCAGAAATATTTCCGAGGCCCATCGATTGGCAGCGGTTGTTTTTGGGATGGAAAAACCACTGCATTTAAAGGGGAGTATGGCCAGAGAGACGGACAGCATCAACAGCGGGGTATATGAGGAAAAGCCATATGTGGTCACAGTAACGCCCAGGGTTCGTACGTATCGGGAAAAGGCGAAAAGAAGCGGGATTACAGACCATTCAAAAGAGAAGGAGGCCATGCGCAGGGCTGAAATACAGCGGCTGAAAAAGGAACGGAAGCTGCTGAGAAGCTATATTAAAAACGGAAGGCTGGAGTTTGCGGATCTTCCGGTGATCGAGCCATATGTGCGGGATATGTTTCTTTTATGGCTGTCTAAGGCATTGGAGAAGAAAAATCACAGAGCCAAGACCGAGGATGGTCAGATGTATTACATTGAAGAGACAGATGCAAAGGAATACTGTACATTAAAATGTACAGACGGAGAGTTTCAGATGCCCTGTTATACGATGGTATTTGAAGAAGGGGAACAGGAAATATGAAGGTACTGGAAGTGCTGCTGAACAACAGATGGATTTTAAAATCCAGGGATCGTGAGCTGTATTATCAGGTAAAAGAAGCGCTGGCATCAGGGGAGGAAAAGAAATTTTTAAGAGAAAAGCTGGGGTATCAGGTACTGATCAATCCTTATATGATCAAGGTGGAAAAGCTGCCTGCAGCTGCAGAAAACTGGATGGGGATTTCTGAGTTTTGCGATCCCATTGAGTATGTATTTTTTTGCCTGGTTCTTATGTTTCTTGAGGATAAAGAGGCAGAGGATCAGTTTGTGTTGTCAGAGCTTACGGAATATGTACAGAGCCAGTACAGGGAAGAGCAGATTGACTGGACTATTTACCGTTACCGCCGTCATATGATCCGGGTGATGAAATACTGTGTGGCATGTGGAATTTTGAATGTAAATGACGGGACAGAAGAGGGATTTGCAAAAGATGATACCAGTGAAGTTTTGTATGAGAATACAGGGGTTTCACGGTATTTTATGAAAAATTTCACCCAGGATATTATGGGATATACAGTGCCGAAAGATTTTGAAAAAGAAGAGTGGATTGATTTAGATGAGGACAGGGGAATTATCCGAAGACAGCGGGTGTACCGAAGGCTTCTGATGACCATGGGAATGTACAGAGATGGAGATACGGAAGAAGATTTTGCCTATGTGCGTAATTACCGCAATATGATACAGGGAGAATTATCGGAGATGTTTCCATGTGAGCTGCAGGTACACAGCAGCAGTGCGTTTCTGATATTAGAGGAGAACTGCAGGCTTGGCCGGACCTTTCCGGAAGAAAATACACTGTCAGACATTGTGCTGCTTTTGTACCAGCTTTTGCAGGAAGAAATACGGACAGGCAGAGTAGAAGTGCCTCTGGATGAACAAATCCGTCTTCCAAAAGAAAATTTTCAGAGGCTTGTGGAAAAGTGCAAAGAGCAGTTTGGGGTAGGGTTTAATAAGACCTATCGGGAAATGACCTTTGCAGAATTTTACCGGGAAGTATATGATTATATGGAAAATCTGATGATGATAGAGCAGGCATATGGTGATATATACATCCGATCAGCAGCAGGTAAAATCATGGGAAAATATCCGGAAGATTTTGGAAAAGAGGACAAAGGCGATGAATAGTGGAAAGTGGCAGATAAACAGGGCAGGACTGGTGGATTTTTGGTACTATGATGAGGAAACGTTTGAATGTTCGGAAGGCCGTATGCTTTTAAGAGGTTCAAATGGTTCGGGAAAATCAGTTACCATGCAGAGCTTTATTCCTCTTTTACTGGATGGAAATATGCGTCCGGAGAGGCTGGACCCATTTGGTTCCCGTGCAAGGAAAATGGAGAATTATCTTTTGGAGGAAAACGATGACCGGGATGAGAGAACCGGATATCTTTATATGGAATTTAAGCGTCTGGGAAGTGAAGAATATCTGACTTTGGGGCTGGGAATCCGTGCAAGAAAGAATAAAAAGCTGGAATCCTGGTATTTTTGTATTACGGATAACAGACGGGTGGGATATGATATCTTTTTGTATAAAGATCTGGAAAATAAAATCACCTGTTCTAAAATTGAGTTAAAAAACAGGATTGGCGATGGCGGGAAGGTGATGGAGACTCAAAGCGAATATGCAGCCTGTGTGAATCGCCTTCTGTTTGGATTTGAAACCCAGGAAGAGTATAAGGAACTGCTGGAGCTTTTGATCCAGCTTCGTACGCCAAAGCTTTCTAAAGATTTTAAGCCTACCGTTATTAATGAAATTCTGAGCAGTTCGCTGCAGACCTTATCGGAAGATGACTTGCGGCCCATGTCTGAGGCGATTGAAAATATGGATAATTTGAAAACAAATCTGGACAGCTTAAATGAGAGCATCCGGGGGGCCAGACAGATTGAAAAAATCTACGACCAGTATAACCGGATCGTACTTTATAATAAAGCCCGTATGTTTGCAGAAGCTGGAAACGCCTATGAAGACTGTGAACGTATGGGGAAAAGACAGCTGGAAGAACTGAATGAAAGAACAGTGATGCTGGAAAAAGAAAAACAGCGGTATCAGGAGCTTGCGCGGGAGGAAGAAGTTTTAAAGAAGGAAAAAGAATCCCTCACAAAAAGCGATGCGGCAAAGTTAAAGGAACAGGAACTGAAATTAACGGGAGAACTGCGGGAAAAGGCAGAGGAAAAGTGTGTAAAAGAGAGACAGGAGCAGGAGAAAAAGGATAAGCTGCAGGAAACGGAGAGACGGCTGAAACGGGGAGAGGAAGAAAATGAACGCATCTGGGGAGAGATAGAAACCTGCATTGAGGAAATGGAGGATGAGCTGGAAGACGTACCGTTTGATGAGTTTTCCTTTTTGAAAAAAGAACTTCTGGAAGATAAAAATCCGGATTATTCGTTTGAGTCCCATGTACAGCTTTTGAAAAGGTATACGGAGCAGGCAGAACGGGGAAAAGAGGGATTGACGGAGGAAAAAAACTGCCAGGAAAAATATGATCGTTACTTAAAGGAACTGGATTTGTGTCAGGCAGAACGAAATGGGGCAGAGAGGGAGGTGCAGCAATATGAACGTCTTTTGCAGGAAACAAAGGCAGAGCTGACAGAACAGGTATATCTCTGGGAACGCAGCAATGAAGAGCTTTCTCTTACGCCGGATGTGATGCAGGAGATTTCCAGAAAAATTCAGGGGTATGAACAGGGGAGCGATTATTCTGAAATACGGGAGCTGGCGAAACAAACATTATATGAAAAGGAAAGCGAATTTACCAGAGAACGAATGCTGCTGGAGCAGGAGATGGAAAATGAGAGCGGTGAATTACAGCGATTAGAGGAGGAGCTGACCGAGTGGAAGACGCAGAAAGAGCCGGAACCGGAGCAGCCGGAATGCGTACAGAAAAACCGCAGTCTTTTAAAAGAAAAAGGGATTCCCTATCAGCAGTTTTATAAGACCATAGAGTTTGGAACAGGGATGGAATCACAGCAGGCAGACCGCCTGGAAGAGGCTCTTCAGCAGATGGGAATACTGGATGCATTGATCATTTCGGAAGAATACAGAGACAAAGTGTTAGAACTGGACTGCGGCGTATGCGACCGGTATATTTTTGGCGATGTTTCTCATGTACGGGAAAATTTGACAAAGGTGCTGGATGTAGATAACGGAGAGAATGATATCCTGTTTTATCAGAAGATTTCAGGAATTTTATCTTCCATTGGATTTGGCAGAAGCAACGATCAGGGAAGAACCTGGATTGATGAACGGGGAAATTATCGTCTGGGAGTCCTGGAAGGAACGATTACCGGAGAATACCATGCCAGATTTATCGGTATCAGAGCCAGAGAACAATACAGGAAGGAAAAAATAGAAGAACTGGAAACGCTTTGTCATAACAAAATGCAGCAGGTGGAAACAATAAAGGCTGCATTGGAGAAGAATGGCCTGCGTTTGGAGCTTATTTGGAGAGAGTGGGAGAAATTTCCAAAAGATGAAGATTTAAAAATAGCCGCAAAAGAGCTTGCAGGCTGGGAATACCGTCTGGAACTCGCGGTCAGGCGGGTAGGAGAGCAGCAGGCGCTCACGGAAACAGAACGGAAAAAACTGGATGAAATTCGTATCAAAGTAAGGGAGCTGTGCGCGAAATGTTACCTTTCTCCCCGTCTGGATCTGTTTGTTTCCGTTTTGGAATCGCTGCATAAATATAAAGATCTGCTTGCCGGGCTTCAGGTGTCTTATGGCAACTATCAAAATGGAGTCCTGCATGTGAAAAGCCAGCAGGAGTACAGGGATGATATAGAGCAGGATCTGGATGATATCCGCTATGATTTGAGCAGAATCTTAATAAAGGTCAGGGAACTGGAAGAATTTCTGGTTTCTGTACGAAAACAGCTGGAGCTTACCGATTACGAACAAATAAGAGAACGTCTGGATTATTGTATGCAGAGGCTTATTCTTCTGCCCGGTGAGAGAGAAAGCTGTGTAGGAAGGCAGAATCGATTAGAAAATGAAGCAGCTGTACTGCAGGATAAAATACGGGAAAATGAAACGAAAAAAGAACAGCTTTCAGATAAAAAAGAAACATACGGAACCGTGTTTAAGCTGGAATATGGTTTGGGATATACGGAAGATGTAATTGAGGAAACCGACGATATGGACGGATTGGCAAAGGCAGTCTGCGGACAGCTTTCAGGAAGCTGCGGAAATAAAAAGCAGGAGGATGTTTTTGGCAGTCTGCAGGAGGTTTATCATCAGAACCGTGGATTTCTTCTGGATTATCAGATTACACTGTCCTCTCTTTTTGAAGACCTGAATGATGAAAATTCCTTCCTGGATATGAGCGCAAAGAGAATTGATATTTCAGCGAAATACAGGGGAACCGCAGTAAAATTTAAGGAGCTGCTGCAAAAACTCTGTGAAGATGCGGATGGGCTGGCCAAGGTTTTAAGTGAAAGAGACCGGGAACTGTTTGAGGATATTCTGGCGAATACCATCAGTAAAAAAATACGTGCCCGAATTCAGGCAAGTAAACGCTGGGTAGAGAAAATGAACGGACTGATGGAGTCCATGCAGACCTCCAGCGGATTGAGACTGAGCCTGCGGTGGAAAAATAAACGGGCAGAAAAAGAAGAACAGCTGGACACCAGAGCTTTGGTGGAATTACTGCAGAAAGACGCCGAAATCATGCGTCCCGAAGAAATAGACAAAATTTCGCTGCATTTCCGTTCCAAGATTGAGGAAGCAAGGAAGCTTGCGGGAGATACAGGAGCAGTGCAGTCCTTCCATGCGACGATGCGGGAGGTTCTGGACTATCGGAAATGGTTTGAATTCCAGCTGGAGTGTCAGAAAACAGGAGAGAAGAAGAAAGAACTTACAGACCGGGTGTTCTTTACGTTCAGCGGAGGCGAAAAAGCCATGTCCATGTATGTACCGTTGTTTTCCGCAGTGGCAGCCAAATATGCGGGAGCCCGTGAAGACGCGCCGAAAATGATTTCTCTGGATGAGGCCTTTGCCGGTGTGGATGAAATGAATATCCGCGATATGTTCCGCCTTATAGTAGAGTTTGAATTTAATTTTATGATCAATTCTCAGATTTTATGGGGGGATTATGATACAGTTCCTGCATTGGCAATCTATCAGCTCATCCGGCCGGAAAATGCCAGATTTGTTTCTGTGATCCGCTATCTGTGGAATGGAAAGAAGAAGGTAATGGTAACAGATCAGATGGCTCAGAAAGGATAAAATATGGATGAAACCGGACAGAAAAAGCTGAACGAATGCCTGGATTATTTCCGGCAGCGATCTGTTTATGAAAAGCTCTTTCAAAAATTTAAAGAAAAATATGCCAGCCTGGGACATATGGGAGGAAAAGCAGTTCTGTCCGGGCTTACTTTGGCAGAAAAGCAGGACTTAAGCGGATTCTTACAAAAGGATTATACAGAAAACAAAACAGTAACCGTTTCGGCCGGATTGCTGGAAAAATGTCTCGCTGAAAGCCGGTTTTCCGGGATTTCCGGGGAAATGCTCCTTGAGGCTTATTTTGGAGAAAAATTGACGGTAAAGAAAGAAGAAAAAGAGAAGGAAGAGAAAAAAAGAAAGGATTTCTTTGCTGGGCTGCTGAATGGAAAGGAAGAAGATCCGGTGGGAATGTGGCTGAAAGAGGTTCTGGAAAAACATAGCAATGGCTATGAAATTCTGATGCAGCAGTATCGGGAAAATCCGGAAGGACTGAGGGATATTCTGAAAAATATTATGAAAGCCTATCAGCAGATCTGCATTATAAGAAAAAAACAGCTTCTGGCGGTGTTTGCAGCGCAGGTAACAGGAAATCCCCATTATTTTGACGCCGGGAAAACAGCGGAAAGACTTCTGATTTTATTTCTGAAAGACCAGTTTAAAAGCAGCTTCAGTGATGAGATGTCTCCGGCAGAAGAGAAGAGCTGCCTGCTGTATCAGGCAGGTATTTTAAAGGATGATCTGTCTAATGAAACACTGGCTTATGGTTTGCACGCCTGGAAACAGGATGGATGCATACATAAAGGAATTGAAGGATTTTTAAAAGAGAAGGAGCCTGTTCGATTGACCCTGCGTACCCTTGGAGAACTGGGTAAAGTTACTGCACAGAAGCGGGAAGTATATGTGGTAGAAAATCCGGCCGTATTTTCCATTTTGACAAGCCGGAATCCATCTTGTGCGGCGGTCTGCATCAATGGACAGCCAAGACTGGCATCCTTCCTGCTGTTAGATTTTCTGAGGGAAACGCATCAATTCTTGTATGCAGGAGATTTTGATCCGGAGGGACTTCTGATTGCCCAGAGATTAAAAGAACGGTATGAAGATTCGCTGTATTTATGGAAATATGAGGCAGAGTGGTATAAAAAGTATCTGTCCGGTGTAAGGTTAAGCGGCAGCCGGATCAAAAAGCTGGATCATGTATACAGACCCGAACTGCTGGAAATAAAAAAATGGATGCAGAAAGAGCAAAAAGCCGCTTATCAGGAGGCTATGATCGAGATTTATCTGGATTAGGAATAAACGGTAAGGCCGAAAATGCGGATATACATTTTCGGCCTTATGTTTTTCCTATGGAAGCTGCATAATATTGATTAAAATAATCCAGGACAATCCATAGTAGGAAATGACGGCCACCAGATCGTTTACCGTTGTGATAAGTGGGCCGGATGCTACTGCCGGATCCACTCCTATTTTCTGGAAGAAAATAGGAATGATTGTACCGGATAAAGAAGAGATAAGCATGGCAAGTACCATAGCTGTGCCAAGGCATCCGGAAACCGCAAAGGCAAAGGAGACGGTATTTCCCTTTAGAACCAGATAACCTCCGATTATGAGAAATGACAGGGCACCAAGGATTAAACCGTTGGTCAGTCCTACCCGTGATTCTTTTATGATCAGCGCCAGTTTCTGTTTTCCTGAAAGCTGCTTATCCATAAGTACACGGATCGCAACAGCAAGAGACTGGGTTCCTACATTACCTGCCATGTCCAGAATCAAGGACTGAAAACACATAATAACAGGAAGCTGTGCGACGATGGATTCAAAGAGGCCTACGGTTGCCGATACGCCAAGCCCCATTCCAAGCAGGATAAAAAGCCAGGGAAGGCGTTTTTTTACGCTGAGAAAAATGGGTTCCTCCAGATCCTCTTCAGCAGAAAGACCGGCAAACTTTGCGTAATCCTCATTTAATTCGTCTCCAACGACTTCTACCAGATCGCTGGCAGTGATAACACCGATTAGTTTGTTGTCATTATCCAGTACCGGGATAGAATCTTCAGAGTAATCTCTAAGCTGAGGGATACAGTCTTCGATGGATGCACGCGCATAAATGTATGGATAGGAACAGGTCATGATACCTTTCAGATCCGTTCCTTCTCTGGCTATGATCAGATCCTTTAAATCAATAGCTCCATAAAATATATTATATTGATCGACAACATAGATGGTGCTGATATTGTCATTTTCCGCTGCCTGACGAACCAGCTCAGACATGGCTTCTTTGACAGAGGCGTGATCGGAAACAACGATGTAATTAGTAGACATAACGCTTCCGATTTCATCCTCATCAAAGGAACTCAGTAATTTTACGTCGGAGCGTACCTCAGGATCCAGTAAGTCGATGAGCGTTTCCCGTTCCCCTTTTTCCAGGTGCCGGAGTACATCCACTACATCAGAGGTTTCCATACGGGAAAATACATCGACTTTTTTTCGGATGCTTAATTCCTGGACGTATTCTGCAATATGGTCGGAATATTCTAATATATCCGCCAGTGCTTCTGAATCCAGGATCTGATATAATTTTGTGCGTTCTGTTTTATTTAAAAGATCCAGAGCCAATGCGATATCATTTTCATGGTAGGAAGATAATTGTTCCTGCATTCTCTTTGGAGTCAGATTGCTGCGGATCAGCTCTGCGATTTCCAGGCTGTATCCTGCTGCTGTTGTGTTTGCTGCCATTTCATTGTCCTCCTTTACAAGCTGATTTGGGCAAAGGCGGGTACAGAAATTCTGTTCGCAGCAAAAAGGGCATAAAAAAACCACTGCCGGCTGCAAACAAAACAGACTGCAATCGCTTTTGCTTATGTAGTGCTGTGTTGGAACAGACAATGGTATTCACTCATATATACAGACGAAATCAGGCCATGGACAGTCGGAAGCTGTCTGTGTATGTAAATGGTTGGAATACCTTATCCGTACTTCGACTATCACTACCGTCCATGATCTCACCTCACTTTTAATTGTTTTATTATATGACTAAAATGACCTGTATATTATAACCTATTTTTCCGGGAAGCACAACCTTTTTTCTGTTAAATCAGAAACGCTGCATGGAATCGTGATCATGGTGATGTAATCTGCCTGATTTTTAAGTGCCATTTCATTTAGCCCCTCTTCATAGGCATAGCCGGTAAGAAGCAGATGATGCTCTTTGGCATAGGAAAGGATTGACCGGTATACCTGAGGAAGCTTATCCCATGTCCCAATACAGAAGGAGCGCAGATAGGTTCCCGCCGGCAGTATTTCGTCGTATGCCTCGGAGGTATGAGGGCAGTAAGCAAAAAAGGAACTGTAGCTGTTAAAATGCTTTCTTCGGATAGAATCCATAGAAATACGGCTTCCGAAGCTGTCATAAAGATGAAATGTCTCTTTCAGCCTGAGAGAAAAATCAGCAGCAACTGAAAAATCCGCCTCATCATATTTTCCCGTAATGGCAGAAGAAATAAGAATTTTTTGCTGAGGAAGCGAGCACAGCTGAATGGAGCCGTGTTTTGCGTTCATAGCAATTTTAAGACGTTCCGCTTTTTGTTCTAAAAATGACTGTTCAGATAAAAGCTGCTGAATGGATTCTTCAATCCATAATTTCCTTTTCTCCATTATCCGGGAAAAGGAATCGTCCGATGGACTGGAAGCATATTCCCGGATTTCTTCAATGGACAGGCCGATTTTTCGCAGTGTCAGGATCATTTCCAGCTGTGCGAACTGAAAGCAGGTGTAATAGTGATAGCCATTTTCTTCAATGAACTCAGGACAGAATAAGCCGATATCGTTGTAGTAATGAAGAGTTCGTTTGTTGACTCCGGCACGTTTGGCAAATTCTCCGGAGGAGTATAGATAGTGTTTTTGCCCCATAAAAACTCCTTGACTGTACACTTACTGTACATTATATGATAGGGCATATAAGAATAATGTCAATAGGAAGAAGGAGATTGTATGGAATTTACATCAGTTAAAAAGCAGCAGTGGTCGGAAATAAAAGAAATTTATATGGAAGCATTTCCAAAATGCGAAAGAAAGCCCTTTTTTTTACTGCGCCAGTCAATTAAGAGAAAAAAAGCCGTGCTGGCGGTGGCAGCAGAGGGAAATCAGCTTCTGGGATTTACAGTTTTTGTTGTATATAAAGATATGGTTATGATAGATTATCTGGCAGTGTCATCGAAAATACGGAGCAGAGGAACGGGAAGCCGGATTCTGGAACATATATGCGGGCAGTTTCCGGATAAAAAAATCGTGCTGTTAATTGAACGTGTGGACGATATGGCAGAGAATTGTCAGCAGCGGACTGCCCGCCGGAGGTTTTATCTGAAAAATGGTTTCACTTCTTCCGGCATTTTTATAACGGGTGCAGGCGGAGACATGGAAGTTTTAAATTACGGAGGAACTGTTTCGCAGGAGGAATATATGGATTTACAAAGATATGCGCTTGGGAAGCTGTTTTTCCGTTTGTCGCGGATTCAGCTGGCAGAGGTGTGAGTATTTATTTATGATGCAGGAAGGGTGCTTTTAACAAATAAAATATATCAAAAATCTGCAATTCAGTGTTATAATAGGGATACTGAACTCATTTGACAGGCCGTACGGTAAAATAAGCGGCAAAGGGCTGCAGACCGGTGATGTCATGTCGGCCTGATTCCCCGGCAGGGGGATGACGTTGGACCATTATAAGAACAGAAAGGCCATATAAAACTCGAAAATGGAACCATATTACTACACAAAACTACCCAAACACCATCAGTCCGTCTACCATGCCATTTTCCAGGGGCTTATGAATCTGGAGGATTCCTTTTTAGTCCCCAGAATTGACGGCAGGGAGCTGACAGACCTGTTTTTCCGTCTGCGTCTGGATCATCCGGAGATATTCTGGGCCAGTGGATTTCATTATAAATATTATCAGGATTCGCCCAATCTGATTTTTGAACCGGAGTATCTGTTTGAAAAGGGAAAGATAAAGGAGCATAAAAAGGCACTGGCGTCCCGGGTGGAGAAGCTGATCCGGCCGGCGGCAAAGCTTTCCGAGTGGGAGAAGGAGAAGTATATTCACGATTTTATCTGTGAAAATGTCCGCTACGATAAGCTGAAAAAGGCCTATTCCCATGAGATCATCGGTCCTTTGGGCCAGGGTGTGGGAGTATGTGAGGGGATTGCAAAGGCAGTGAAGGTGCTCTGCGATGGCCTTGGGATCTGGTGCATGATTGCAATCTGCGGAAATAATCCGGAAAAAGGCATCAAGTACCGTCATACCTGGAATATTGTGCAGATCGGAGGCGTGTATTATCATCTGGACACTACCTTTGACAATACGCTGGGAAAGCATAACTGCGCAGAAGGCGGGATCCGGTATGACTATTTTAATCTGGATGACAAGGCAGTATTTCGAGATCATGAGCCGTTAATCGCTCCGGCGCCGTCCTGTACAGACGGGGATCATTTTTATTATAAAGAAAAGAAGCTGTCATTTACAAAGGCAGAGGATGTCTATAAGAGAGCCTGTCAGGCAGCGAAAAAGGGAAAGCCCCTTACTTTTCACTGGAGAGGCGGTTATCTTACCAGGGCTGTGCTGGAGGAACTTTTAGATTTAATGAAAAAAGCAGGAGAAGAACGGGAAAAGACAGCGCGGATTGCGCTTAACTGGCCTCAGGCGGTGATTCGCCTGACCTATGCGGACGGCAGGGCGGAGAGCAGTGTTTCCGTAGACGAGGCTAATGAGGGAGAGCAGGAAGGTACATAACATAAATGACACAACAGGAAATTTTAAAGCATTATTTTGGCTACGACAGCTTCAGGGAAGGGCAGGAGCGTTTAATTGAAGCAATCTTAGAAGGCAGGGACGTATTGGGAATCATGCCTACGGGGGCCGGAAAGTCTCTTTGCTACCAGATTCCTGCCCTTATGATGGACGGGATTACCCTGGTGATCTCGCCTCTTATTTCTCTGATGAAGGATCAGGTGAGCAACTTAAATCAGGCGGGAATCCTGGCAGCTTACTTAAACAGTTCCTTAACCTACGGCCAGTACAGAAAAGCGCTGGAGTTTGCCAGAGCAGGGCGGTATCCTATTATCTATGTGGCTCCGGAGCGGCTGATGACAGAGGAATTTTTACAGTTTGCACTGGATCCTCAGGTAAAGATTGCCATGGTGGCTGTGGATGAAGCCCACTGCGTATCCCAGTGGGGACAGGATTTCAGGCCAAGCTATTTAAAAATAGTGGATTTTATCCGGCAGCTTCCGGTGCGCCCGGTGGTCAGCGCTTTTACAGCTACGGCTACGGCGGAGGTACGGGATGACATCATGGATATTCTGATGCTTCGCCAGCCGGAGATCCTTACCACAGGCTTTGACCGCGGGAACCTGTATTTTGGCGTGCTGTCCCCTAAGGACAAGTATGCGGCTCTGGTGAATTATCTGGAGCGCCATAAGGGGGAAAGCGGTATTATTTACTGTATTACCCGCAAGGTAGTGGAGGAAGTCTGCGCCAACCTGATCCGGGAGGGCTTTCCTGTGACACGGTATCACGCAGGGCTTGGCGATGAAGAGCGCAGGCACAATCAGGAGGAGTTTATTTACGATCATTCCCCTATTATGGTGGCGACGAATGCCTTTGGAATGGGCATTGATAAGTCCAATGTGCGCTTTGTGGTTCACTATAATATGCCGAAAAATATGGAATCCTATTATCAGGAGGCGGGACGCGCGGGCCGTGACGGAGAACCGGCGGAGTGTATCCTTCTCTATGGAGGTCAGGATGTGATTACCAATCAGTTTTTTATTGACCATAATCAGGAAAATGATGCCTTAGATCCCATGACGCGGCAGATCGTGATGGAGAGAGACCGGGAGCGCCTGCGGAAAATGACATTTTACTGCTTTACAAATGATTGTCTCAGGGATTATATCCTGCGGTATTTTGGAGAATACGGCAGCAATTACTGTGGAAACTGTTCCAACTGCCTGACTCAGTTTGAAACTGTAGATGTGACGGAGATTGCAGAGACGCTCATCCGCTGTGTGCAGACCAGCGGACAGCGCTATGGGACCAATGTGATTATAGATACGGTTCACGGAGCCAACACGGCAAAGATCCGCAATTACCGCATGGATGGAAATATCTGCTACGGAAAGCTGGCAAAAGTTCCCGTATACAGGCTGCGTCAAGTGATGAACCATCTGCAGCTGTCCGGTTTTCTCACCGTTACCAATGATGAATATGCCATTGTGCATCTTACAGAAAGCTCTGGAAGGATTCTTGCAGGAGAAGAGACGGTTATGATGAAGATGGCAAAGGAGCAGGAGCACACAAAGACCGATACGGGAAGCAGAAAGAAGAAGGCAAAAGGTGTTTCGGCAGGTATGGCAGAGGCAGATATGCCCTTATTTGAGCGGCTCAGGGAGCTCCGCGCCCAGACGGCAAGGGAGGAAAAGGTACCGCCCTATATTGTATTTTCCGATAAGACTCTGGCTCATATGTGCGTTTTAAAGCCTGAGGACAGGGAGAAAATGCTGTCTGTTTCCGGCGTGGGCGAATTTAAGTATGAAAAGTATGGAGAGCGTTTTCTGGCCTGCATCAGAGAATGGAAGGAGAAAGAAGCATAAAATGGATCAGGATAAGAGAAAAGAGATCATAAACAGTTCAGAGACACAGGAGGATTTGGGTGTACGGGAGGATGGCGTACAGGTGACAGGTGTACAGGAGTCCGGTATACAGAGTGAATCCGCCGTTCCTCACAAACGCCGTGTCCGCTACAAGGGTACCCACCCGAGGAAATTTGAGGAAAAGTATAAGGAACATCAGCCGGAAAAGTACCGGGATACCATTGAAAAGGTCATCAGTAAGGGCAGCACTCCTGCAGGTATGCACATTTCCATTATGGTAAATGAAATCCTGGATTTCCTTCAGATCCAGCCGGGACAGACCGGTCTGGATGCTACCTTAGGCTACGGAGGCCACACAGGCCATATGCTGGAGCAGTTAAAGGGACAGGGCCATATGTGGGCTCTGGATGTAGATACCATCGAGATGGAAAAAACCAGAAAGCGGCTGGCAGAAAGGGGATTCGGGCCGGATATTTTAACCATAAAGCATTTAAACTTTGCAAATATTGACCAGGTGGCAGAGGAAGCAGGAGGCTTTGATTTTATACTGGCAGATCTGGGAGTTTCTTCCATGCAGATTGACAACCCGGAGCGGGGCTTTTCCTATAAAACAGACGGTCCTCTGGATCTGCGCCTGGATTCTTCCAGAGGGATGACGGCAGCGGAACGGTTAAAGGAGCTGGACGAGGAGGAGCTTGTGGGGATGCTTGTGGAAAACTCGGATGAACCTTATGCGAAAGAAATTGCCAGAAGGGTGATGCGCGAGCTGAGAAATGGAAATGCCGTTGACACAACTACCCGCCTTCGGGAACTGATTGAGGAAGCCCTGGTATTTCTTCCTGTGGCTGATCGGAAGGAGGCTGTGAAAAAGTCCTGCCAGAGATGCTTTCAGGCACTGCGTATTGACATTAACAGCGAATTTGAGGTGCTGTATTCCTTTTTGGATAAACTGCCGGGAGCCTTAAAGCCCGGAGGAAGGGCTGCGATTTTAACCTTCCATTCCGGAGAAGACAGACTGGTAAAAAGGGCATTTAAAGACGGAAAGAAGGCAGGGCTTTACAGTGAGATTTCCGCTGATGTGATCCGTCCCTCGGCAGAGGAGTGCATAAAGAACGGACGTGCCCGTTCTACCAAGCTTCGATGGGCGATCCGGGGATAAGGTTTTATACGGACCAATTGACTGCAGGAGGTTTTTGCAGAAGGAGAAGGGAGGCATGCAAAATGGACATGGAACAGCTGTCGCTGTTTGATACGGAAGCAGTTTACGATCCGCTGGCAAGCCGGATGCGTCCGGAGGATCTGGATGAGTTTGCAGGCCAGACGAATCTTTTGGGAAAGGGGAAGCTTTTGCGCCAGCTCATTGAGCAGGACCGCATCCCGTCTATGATTTTCTGGGGGCCTCCGGGGGTGGGAAAAACCACGCTGGCAGGGATTATTGCAAAGAGAACCCATGCAGAATTTGTGAATTTCAGCGCTGTCACCAGTGGAATCAAGGAAATCCGCGAGGTGATGGCCCAGGCAGAGGGCAGACGGCGCATGGGCGGAAAAACCGTGCTTTTCGTAGACGAGATCCACCGCTTCAACAAGGCACAGCAGGATGCCTTTCTTCCTTTTGTGGAGAAGGGAAGTATTATCCTGATCGGGGCAACCACGGAAAATCCTTCCTTTGAGATCAACAGCGCTCTTTTGTCACGGTGCCGTGTATTTGTCCTTCACAGCCTTTCAAATGAAGAACTGGTGCAGCTGATCCGAAGGGCGCTCACATCCCCAAAGGGGCTTGGGTACCTGAAGGTGGATATAAGCAGTGAGATGATTGAGAAAATTGCTGCCTTTGCAAACGGAGATGCCAGAACTGCCTTAAATGTTCTGGAGATGGCAGTGGCAAATGGGGAAATTACCGGGGAAAAGACCATTGTGACCATGGATACTCTGATGCAGTGTATCGGGAAAAAGAGCCTGCTTTATGATAAAAAGGGAGAAGAGCATTATAATCTGATCTCGGCTCTTCACAAATCCATGCGCAATTCTGACCCGGATGCTGCGGTATACTGGCTGGCTCGGATGCTGGAGGCAGGAGAGGATCCCCTTTACGTGGCAAGAAGGCTGGTTCGGTTTGCCAGCGAGGATATCGGGATGGCAGACAGCAGCGCCCTTCCTCTGGCAGTGGCTGCTTATCAGGCCTGCCATTTTCTGGGAATGCCGGAGTGCAATGTCCATTTAAGTCATGCGGTCATCTACCTGTCCACCGCGCCCAAGAGCAATTCTTCCTATATGGCCTATGAGGCAGCCAAAGAGGATGCAAAGGAGATGCTGGCAGAGCCGGTTCCTCTTGTGATCCGCAATGCGCCTACAGACCTGATGAAGGAGCTGCATTACGGAGACGGCTATGTGTATGCCCATGATACAAAGGAAAAAATCGTGCGGATGCAGTGCCTGCCAGACAGCGTAAAGAACCGTGTCTATTACAGGCCGGGAATTCAGGGGGATGAAAAGGTCATAAAGGACAGAATGGAACGGATCAAACAGTGGAGAAATAAAGGAGTGTCGGAGCATTAAAGCCCCGGACACTCCTTTAAATTTTTCAGGATACGTTCCAGATTTTTTTTAAGAAGCTCTTGTTCTTCCGGATCCATTCCCTCACAGATTACATCATTAAGACGGTCAAAGCCCTGATGGACCTGGGCCGCCTCTTCACGTCCTGCCTTGGTGAGGCAGATGAGAAAGGATCTTCGGCAGTCCGGATCACGTTCCCGTACCAAATATCCGGATTTTTCCAGCTTATCCAGACTTCGGGACATGGTGGTTGTATCCATACGGCAGCGCCCCGCCAGCTCTGTCTGGGTCAGATGGTCTTCCTCCAGAAGGCAGTTTAAAATCCTGGCATGTCCCTGGCCCAGAGTAAGTCCCAGATTCTGTAAAAATGGCTGTACCAGCCGTTTTCGGGCCTTTTCAATCTGTATCATCAGATCTCTTATATCTGTATTTCCATTCATAATAGAGGGTCCTTTCTGTCAATCCAATTCAAATTGTCCGGTATAAAGCTGATAGTACCGTCCCTTCTGTTCCAGCAGCTCGTCGTGATCTCCCCGTTCCATGATTTCCCCGTGCTCTAATACTATGATCGCCTCGCTGCGGCGCACCGTTGAGAGACGATGGGCGATTACAAATACAGTTCTGCCCTCCATCAGGGCGTCCATACCCTGCTCGATGAGCTTTTCTGTACGGGTGTCAATGGAGCTGGTAGCTTCATCCAGAATCAGAACCGGAGGCCGTGAGATGGCGGCCCTGGCAATGGCTAAGAGCTGTCTCTGCCCCTGAGACAGATTGGCACCGTCGCTGTGGAGCACCGTGTCATAGCCCTGGGGCAGACGGCGGATAAAGGAGTGGGCGTTCGCCACCTGGGCAGCGGCCCGTACATCCTCGTCGCTGGCATCCAGACGTCCGTAGCGGATGTTGTCGGCGATGGTGCCTGTAAATAAATGGGTATCCTGAATGACCATGGACATGGAACGGCGCAGATCATCCTTTCGGATTTCCCTTATATCAATGCCGTCATAGGTGATAGAACCGCCATTTACTTCATAAAAACGGTTTACCAGGTTAATAATGGTAGTTTTTCCTGCTCCTGTAGATCCCACAAAGGCGATTTTCTGTCCGGGCTTGGCATACAGGCTGATGCCGTTTAAGATGGTCTTTTCAGGCACATATCCAAAGACAACATCATTGAAACGGACATCTCCTTTCAGGGGAATAAAGGCAAAGCCATCGGAAACAGGAGCATCCAGTCTGGTTCGTTTTACCGTTTCCTCAGGAACCTTCCAGGCAAAGCGGCCGGTAAATTCGCTGCATTCCTTAAGCTGTCCCATCGGATTTTCCCGAACCTGGCATAAGCGTACGTTTCCCTCGTCGATTTCCGGTATTTCATCCATCATGTCAAAAATTCGTTCTGCACCCGAAAGGGCAGACAAAAGAAAGTTAATCTGCTGGGTAAACTGGTTCATGGGCATGGCGCTTTGGCGCACATAGACCAGATAGGAGGCCAGTGTTCCCAGATCCGTCAGGCCGGCCAGTGCAAAGAGGCCTCCCACACAGGCAGAAACGGCGTAGTTAAAATAGGAAAGGGAAACAATGGTGGGGATCGTCATGCCGGAATAGGCTAAAGCTTTTGTTCCGGCATCCCGGAGGGCTTCATTTCTGCGGCAGAATTCTTCAAAATCCTGCGGTTCATGGTTAAAGACCTTTTCCACCTTCTGTCCTGCCACCATTTCCTCTACAAAGCCGTTAATGCTTCCAAGACACTGCTGCTGCCGGATAAAATATTTCCGGTTGCGGCGGCTGTTGTATCGGATGAACAGGGTCATGCAGGCAAGGAAGAAAATGACGATCAAAGAAAGACGCCAGCTTAAAATAAGGAGCATGGTAATGGTACCGGTAATGGTAATAAAGCTCTGGATCATCATGGCAAAGCTGCCGTTTAAGGCCTCTGTCAGAGTGTCCACGTCATTGGTAAAGCGGCTCATGAGCTCGCCGTGGGTATGGGCGTCAAAGTAGGATAGGGGAAGCTTTTGGGTATGCTCAAACAGATCAGAACGGATTTCGCTTACTACCTGCTGGGACATATGGACCATGAGCTGGTTATAGGCCAGACAGGCTGAGGCGCCGAGTGCATACATAAGCCCCATGAGGGCGATCATGCGGATGAGTCCCGGAATATCTCCGGGGAGAATGTAGTTGTTGATCACAGGCTTTAGAAGGTAGGTACCCATGATATTTGCCATGGCGCTTGCAGCTACTAAAAGGGCAATGGCAAACATATACCATTTATGCCGTCCTAGATACCCAAACATCTGCTTGATTGCCCGTCTGGTGTTTTTTGGACGGCTGAAATTTGCTATTCTTGCCATTACAGATTCGCTCCTTCCTGCTGTGAATAATAGATTTCCTGATAAATGGAGTTGTGTTTCAAAAGCTCCTCATGGGTTCCGCACCCGGCCAGCCGGCCGTCCTCCAGGATAAAAATCTGGTCTGCGTGGAGTACCGAGGAGATGCGCTGGGCAATGATGATCTTGGTGGTGTCCGGAAGGCTTTTTGCCAGCCCTTCCCGGATCTTTGCCTCAGTGGCAGTATCCAAAGCGCTGGTGGAATCGTCCAGGATCAGAACTTTGGGGGCTTTTAAAATAGCTCTGGCAATGCACAAGCGCTGTTTCTGTCCGCCGGACACATTGACGCCTCCCTGGCCCAGCTCGGTTTCGTAGCCCTTTGCCAGTCGTCCGATAAATTCATCCGCACAGGCGATCCGGCAGGCGGCATCAATTTCTTCATCTGTGGCTGTTTCCTTTCCCCATCGCAGGTTATCCTTTACGGTGCCGGAAAAAAGCGTGTTTTTCTGCAGCACCACAGCAATGGAGTCACGCAGCTCTCTGAGAGGATATTCCCATACGGGATGGCCGTCTACCAGCACCGTTCCTTTTGTAGCCTCATAAAGCCTTGGGATCAGCTGTACCAGTGTGCTTTTGGCAGCTCCGGTCTGTCCGATGATGCCTACGGTCTGTCCCGCCTTAATATGCAGGGAAATGTCAGAAAGCACATCCTCAGAGCTTTCCTTATTGTATTTAAATGACACATGGTTAAATTCAATTTCTCCCCGTTCTACCCAGATGTCTGTTGCCCGGTCTTCTTTGATATCAATGTCTTCATGCATCACTTCCATGATCCGGTGCCAGGACGCCATGGCTCTCGTAATCATTAAAAACACATTGGAAAACATCATCAGGGAATTTAAAACCTGAAGCACGTAGCTTAAAAACCCGGTCAGTTCGCCAACGCCGATGCCTCCGATGGTAAGGATATTTCCACCGAACCACAGGATGGAAAGAATGGTGCCGTACATTACAAACTGCATGGCAGGCATATTTAAGGCTGCCAGCCGGAAGGCCTGTTCAGAGGCGGTCCGGAGCTCGGTGTTTACCTGCTCGAATTTGGCGGTTTCGTAATCTCCGCGTACATAGGATTTTACTACCCGGATGGCAGTCAGATTTTCCTGGATGATCCGGTTGACCTGATCCATGGCACCCTGCATCCGGGAGTAGAGCGGCCGTACATGGCTGATGATGAAAAACAGCATAATGCCCAAAATAGGGGCAGCCACTAAAAAGACCATAGCCAGCCTGGGATTGATCAGAAAGGAAGCGGTCATGGCTGTGAGCATCATGATAGGGGAGCGCAGTCCCGGCCTCAGTCCTGTAGCGACCGAGTTCTGGATGGCAGTCACATCGCCCGTAAGGCGGGTCACCAGAGAAGAGGTGGTAAAATGGTCGGTGTTTGCAAAGGAAAATTCCTGCAGACGGGCAAACTCCGCCCGGCGCAGTTCGGCTCCCAGCCCATGGCCGAACCGGGCGGAAAAAATGGCAGAACCCTGGCCCAGGATCAGGGCGATCAGAGCAAAAAGGATCATCTGTGCGCCTTTTGCCAGAATATAACGCCGGTCTCCGTTCGCTACGCCTACATCCACGATCGAAGCCATTACAAGAGGGATCACCAGCTCAAAAATGGTTTCTGTGACAATGCAGAACGCAGCCAGAATCCCATCCCGGCGGTAAGGGCGCAGATAAGACATAAATTCTTTCATAAATCGTAAGCCTCCTGTTTATGGGTAATGGCAATAGTTGCATATACAACTATTGTAAGGCTGAGGATGGGAAAGGTCAAGATTATTTGGGAAAGTAAGGAAATATATGAAAGCATAAATGAAATCTAATGTGAAAAAGACCGGGGATATGGTATACTTTTATAAAAGACAGGCGTACAAAGGGCGATAGTGACAGCATAAATTACAGAAGTGGAGAGTTCCAATATGAAAGACAAGATCATTCATCTGATTGCATCAGAAGACAGCAGAAATCCCATGACAGATGAGGAAATAGCGGAGACTTTGGGAATTTTTAGAGAAACAGTTACAAATATAAGAAAAGAGGCAGGACTGGGAGATTCAAGGGAACGAAGAAAAGCGGCAGTGTTTCAGGATATGAAGGAGCTTCTCAATATGGATCCGGATCTTACAGAGCGGGGATTAACACGATGTTTGGCTGAACGGGGGTATGTAATTGGAAAATACGCAGTGGGAAAATTAAAGGAAGAGCTTTTAAAGGAGTGGCAGCCTGAACCGGAATATGGGAAAACAGGAGAAGAAATTCAGGATGGGAGCCGCTTTTTTTCAAAGGTGATCGGTTATGCGGGAAGTATGAAAAGCCAGATCAAGCAGGTACAGGCAGCAATCTTGTATCCGCCTAAAGGTCTTCATTGTCTTCTTTACGGTCCTTCCGGCGTAGGAAAGAGCTATCTGGCAGAAATCATGCATGAATATGCAGTGACAACGGACAATTTTGCTTCGGATGCCCCATATTTTGCATTTAACTGTGCAGATTATGCAGACAATCCCCAGCTTCTTTTGTCACAGCTGTTCGGTTATTCCAAAGGTGCCTTTACAGGTGCATCTGAGAATAAAAAAGGAATCGTGGAACAGTGTGACGGGGGAATCCTCTTTTTGGATGAGGTTCACCGGCTTCCACCAGAAGGACAGGAAATTTTGTTTTATTTGATGGATAAGGGGAAATTCCGCCGCCTGGGAGAGACAGAGGCACAGCGGGAAAGTCATCTGATGATTATTGCAGCAACAACGGAAGATCCAAGAAGCTCCCTGCTTCTTACATTCAGGAGACGTATTCCCATGATGATTGAAATTCCATCCCTGAAAGAACGGCCATTAAAGGAAAAGCTGCAGTTTATCCGTCTGTTTTTCTGGATAGAATCGAGACGTTTGAATGCGCCTGTGCTGGTTCGGGCAGAAGTGATCCGCTATATGGCAGATGAGGAATACCAGGGAAATGTGGGGCAGTTAAAGGCAGATATACAAGTCTGCTGTGCAAGAGCCTTTCTGGACGGTAGAACAAAAAGAAGATCAAAGATGATTGTGGGAATGGAGGCTCTTTCTGGAAACAAAACGGAGCCTATATCTTCTGGAGAACATTCCCGTCTGGCGGAGCTGGTACCGGAAGATGAGATATTTACACCGGATATGCCGGCAGTTACGACAGCTGAAACGGATAATGGCTGGGATATTTACCGTGATCTGGAGGAACGCTACAGTGCTTTGACAAAAGAGGGATTAAAAGAAAATGAAATTGAAGAAAAGCTTTTGAGAGAAATTGAGAGCAGTTTTCAGCTCCATATCCGCCAGGTGGAGGAAGCGAGCTTAAGCCTGGAAGAACTTTCTCACATTACAGGAAGCGACGTAATGGAGATGGCAAAAGAAGTGTATGAACTGGCCAGTCAAAGGCTTCCGTATCTGAAGCGGGAGATGATTATTCCGCTGGCAATCCATCTGAAAATGGCCTGTGAACGGTTAAAACAGCAGGAGCGGATCGTAGAGAAGGGAATTAAGAATCTGGGAGAACTTTACAGGGATGAATATGAGGCTGCAAAAGAAATCCTGAATTATATCTGCAAAAAATACTATGTTTGTTTTTACAAAGAAGAAGCCGGATTTTTAGCAATGTATTTTCACCGCTTTCAGGAAAAGCACAGGAAGGAAGGCTGTGTGGGTGTTGCGGTAGTTTCCCATGGGCCTGTAGCCAGCGCCATGGCAGAGGTAGCCAACTCTATTATGGGAGTCAGTCATGCGGTAGGAGTGGATATGGGGATCAAAGATACGCCGGTTCAGATGGCGGAACGAACAATGGAAGCCGTGCGCCGGATCGACCAGGGAAAAGGCGTTTTGATTCTGGCGGATATGGGTTCCCTTTTAGATATGGAAGAAAAGGTGAAAAAGGAAACAGGAATTACTGTAAAAATTGTAGGAAGAACGGATACAATGATGGTTATTGAAGCAATCCGAAGAACCTACTGGACAGATGAAAGCCTGGAAACAATTGCAAAGGTACTTGACTGGAAGCAGTTCTCACCTGCAAAGCGTCAGACGCGTAAACCCAGAGAAAAAGCAGTTCTCTGTTTGTGTATTACGGGCGAGGGAGCTGCCAGAATGTTAAAGAGCTATCTGGAAGAGCGTTTAAAAAGCACTCTGGGGAACGTGAGGATCATTACAAAAGGATATATTGAAAATACGGATATTACAGAGCTGATCCGCGCATCCGAAGAAGAATATGAAATTTTAGCTATTGCGGGAACCATTGACCCAAAGCAGACGCAGTACCCGTTTTTATCGGTTTCAGAAATTTATGCAAAAGAGGGAATCAGGACACTGCGTCAGATTTTGAAACGCCATTTCTTCAAAGAGCAGAATTGCCTTCAGGATGTGATTTTTAGAGATCTCATTTTTATACAGGAAGATTTTGCTTACAAGGAGCAGATTTTAGATCAGTGTGTGGAAGCAATGGCTGAAAAGGGATTGGTTCAGTCGGAGTTTCTTTTAAGCGTTTATAAAAGAGAGGGCATGATGCCTACATTTTTGAAGGGAGGGATCGCAATTCCCCACGGTGCGGGAAATCTGGTTACAAAACCAGTCATATGCATTACAAAATTGGACAAACCCATTGTCTGGGATGGATTTAATACGGTAGATCTTGTATGTGTTCTGGCTTTAAATGAAAAATCGACAAAATATTTTGAGCAGTTTTATCAGGTTATTTCTGATGAAATCATGGTTTCCAGAATACGCTCATGCCATACCCCAGATGAGATATATGGAATTTTGTGTAATTATACAAAAACAGTCAAATAAGTTGGCATCATTCTTGCTCATATATAAGGTATAACGAGCAGGAAAGGAGCTGATTAAATGAAAGTAAATGATTTTCCCAAAGTAACTGTTATCTTAAGAGGCTATACCTACGATCAAATACATACCGTTGTAAAAAATCTGATAGGGACAGAGCTTAAGGCGGTTGAAATTACCATGAACACGCCTGGAGCTTTGGAAACGATTCGGAAAATCCGTGAGGAATTTGGAGATTCCATTCTGGTAGGAGCTGGAACGGTTCTTACATACACGGAAGCGCAGCAGGCAATTGATGCAGGTGCAGCCTTTTTACTTTCTCCAACTGTATTTGATAAGGAAATACTGGATTTGTGCAGAGAAAGAGGTGTTATATCAGTTCCGGGAGCATTCTCACCATCGGAAATATGGAAAAGCATTCAGGATGGAGCAGATATCGTAAAGGTATTCCCGGCAGGACGACTGGGAAGCAGGTTCTTTTCAGATATCCAGGCGCCTCTTGGCAGACTGCCTCTGATGGCAGTAGGAGGAGTAAATGTGGAAAATCTGGAAGAATTTTTTAATGCAGGAGCATTATTTGCGGGAATCGCTTCCGGTATTTTTAACCGTCAGGATATCATTGAGCAGAGAGAAGAACACTTAAGAACATCAATCAGGGAAGCAGAAAAGAAAATCAGGCAGTTAAGGGAAGCACAGGAGGAATGAAATGAGTGCAATTATATTTGATGAATCGTTTATTTTAAGATTCGACACCCATTTAACGAATACAGAGGTATTATCGGCTATGGCCGATAATCTCTGCAAAAGGGGAATTGTAAAAGAAACATATAAAAAGGCAATTTTAGACCGGGAACAGGAGTTTCCAACAGGGCTTAATACAGGGGGAATTAACGTGGCAATTCCTCATGCAGATATCAGCCATGTAAATAAAGCGGCAATCTGCGTCGGTATTTTAAAGGAGCCCGCAGCCTTTCATGCAATGGATGAGCCGGATTATGATGTTCCGGTAAAGCTGGTTATTATGCTGGCTCTTACAGAAGCTCACGGACATATTGAAATGCTTCAGAAGATCGTTGGCCTGATTCAGGATCAGGCAGCAGTAAAAGAGATTACAGAAACAGATGATTCAGAAAAAGCAGGAGAGTTGATCAGCAGATTTTTATTAGAGGAAAAGGAGAATTAAGAGATGAAGAGAATATTAGTGGCATGTGGAAATGGGATCGCAACATCAACCGTAGTAGCAACAAAGATCCGTGAGAAATGTGAGGAAAACGGCATTGCTGTTACAGTCACACAGTGTAAGCTTTTAGAGGTAAATGCCAAGGCAGATAATTTTGACCTTTTAGTAACAACAGGAAAGTTCACAGGAGGAAATGTAAATATTCCCGTTGTAGGCGCTATTTCTTTATTAACGGGAATCGGAGAAGAGGAAACTCTGGATCAAATTCTTGACTATGTTCGATAAAAAACATACTGGGGAGTATTACAGATAGAAAAAGAGGAATGCAGTTATGCAGATTATTTACAATATATTTAATGTGATTCTGGATGCAGGGGCGGTTGTAATGCTGCCGATTATCATCACAATCGTAGGACTGATTTTTCAGGTAAAATTATCAAAAGCGTTCCGTTCCGGTCTGACAATCGGAATTGGTTTTGCAGGCATCAATCTGGTTATCAATATGCTAAAAAGCAATCTGGGCCCTGCTGCTCAGGCAATGGTAGAAAATTTCGGCATTAAGCTGGATATCCTGGATGTGGGATGGGGAGCGATCGCGGCAGTTACATGGTCTTCTCCGATTATTGCAATTTTAATTTTCTGTATTCTGGCTACCAATATCATTATGCTGGCATTAAAGGCTACAGATACGTTGGATGTAGATATCTGGAACTACCACCACATGGCGATTGTGGGAATCATGGTTTATTTTGTGACAAAAAATGTGGCTTTGGGAATTGCTGCTACCGTTGTAATGGCTATCGTCACATTTAAAATGTCCGACTGGACTGCACCTTTAGTAGAAGAATATTTCGGGATTCCCGGAGTGTCCCTTCCAACTATGTCTGCATTGTCATCCATCGTAATTGCAGCACCGTTAAACTGGATTTTAGACCGGATTCCCGGAATCAATAAAATTGATTTTGAGATTAAGGACGCCCAGAAATACCTTGGCTTTTTCGGTGAGCCAACCATGATGGGCCTGATTTTAGGCTGTATCATCGGTGTACTTGCAAAATATAATCTTGCCTCCATCCTTTCTCTGGGCGTAAATATGGCGGCTGTTATGGTTCTCATTCCAAAGATGACTTCTCTGTTTATGGAAGGACTTATGCCGATTTCAGCGGCAGCCAAAAACTTTACGCAGAAGAAATTTAAGGGAAGAAAGTTCCTCATTGGTCTGGATGCTGCTGTTGTAGTAGGAAATCCGGATGTAATTACAACTTCCTTAATCGTGATTCCGATGACTATTTTAATGGCAGCCGTTCTTCCGGGCAACCGTGTTCTTCCTTTTGCGGATCTGGCTGTGGTGACATTCCGTGTAGCCCTTGTTGTAGCTGTCACAAGAGGAAATCTTTTCAAAAATATCATTATGGGCCTTGTCTGTACGGGAGCTATCCTGCTTGCAGGAACAGCAACTGCACCGGTTTTAACTGAGCTGGCTCTCAGCGTGGGACTTGATCTTGGAGAAGGACTGATTACGTCCTTTGCTGCAACCAGCCTGACTGTAAGCTTTCTTGTCTACAAAGCATTTATCAGCAATTTGTATATCAGTGTTCCTCTTCTTGTGCTTGTTGTGGGAGGTACCTGGATGGTTATGAGCCGTATCAATAAAAAGAAAGCAGAGATGGCAGCACAGGGAGAACAGGCCTGAATATCACAATAAAAACAGGGAGGAAATAAGTAATGCAGAGAGCCATTGACCGATTAGAGCCATTTCAGCGGGCCATATCAAAAGCACATTTAGCAGCAGCCGGTGTTTCTGTTGATGCGCTGGAAAAGAAACCGCTGATTGCCATTGCAAACAGCTGGAATGAGATCTGTCCGGGACATGAACCATTAAAGAAGCTGGCAGAAGAGGTAAAAAAAGGGATTTTAGAGGCTGGGGGAGAGCCTGTAGAATTTAATACAATTGCGATGTGCGACGGGATTGCGCAGGGACATTCAGGGATGCGTTACTGTCTGCCCCACAGAGAGATTGTTACAGATTCCATTGAAGCAATGGTAGTAGGAGAAGGAGTGTTTGACGGTGTTGTTTACATGGCGTCCTGTGACAAAATCATACCAGCCATGCTGAATGCAGCGGCACGTATTGATCTTCCGTCCGTGATCGTTACCGCAGGCCCCTGTTTTGCTCAAATAAAACCCAATGAGTCAAAGGAATTAAGACAGCGCTTCTTAAGGGGAGAGATTACGGAACGCCAGCTCATCGAGGGAACGCTGAAATATTATACAGGGCCGGGAGTCTGCCCATTCCTGGGAACTGCCAATACAATGGGGGCTCTGTGTGAATCTCTGGGAATGATGCTTCCCGGAAGCAGCCTGATTCCATCCAGTACCAGCATGAGAAGATTTTCAGCCAGAGAATCAGGAAGTACGGTTATGAAGCTGGTAGAACAGCAGATACGTCCTTCACAGATTATAACAAAAGAAGCTCTGGAAAACACCGTGACGCTTTTAAGCGCAATCGGCGGATCCTTAAATGCCATGATTCATCTTCCGGCTCTGGCAGCAGAACTGGGGCTGGAGCTGGATTGGGATGATATAGCAAAGATCACTTCCAAAACACCGGTGCTTTGCGGAATCGTCCCAAATGGGAATCTGACAGCTGTAGATCTTCACTATGCAGGAGGAATACCAGCTGTTATGAAGGAACTGCGGGACAAACTTCACGGGGAGTGCCTGAATGTGTGCGGCCTGTCCTTAGGAGAGATTCTGGAGCAGACCAAGGACGGAGACAGAACCGTGATCCATACGGCCGGAGAACCCTTGGAAAAGGCAAATGGAATCCAGGTTTTATATGGAAATCTGGCGCCTCAGGGAGCTTTGGTAAAAACATCGGCTGTGCCTGAAAATGTAAGGGTATTTGAAGGCACTGCGAAGGTCTTTGATGGAGAGGATGCCTGTTATGCTGCATTCAGAGATCATGCTATCCATGAGGGAGATGCGGTGATCGTGCGTTATGAGGGCCCCAAGGGAGGCCCTGGAATGAAGGAACTGCATCGAATTACGGAGATTATAAAGGGAATCCCCCGGACAGCTGTGATCACGGACGGACGTTTTTCCGGAGCGAGCGGAGGCTTAAGCATCGGCTATCTCTGTCCGGAGGCAGAGGAAGGAGGTCCAATCGCTCTTGTAAAGAATGGTGACAGGATTCAGGTGGATTTATATAAGGGAATGATTCATTTGGATGTTTCTGACGAAGAGCTGATTTCGCGCCGCAATGCATGGGAGCATGGCGAAAAGAAAAAAGAAAAGGGCCTTCTTGGAAGATATGCAGCAATGGTGGGAAATGCAAGGCAGGGAGCCACATTTCATATTTAAAAACTAGCTGTTTCGAGCAGAGACTTATAAAAAATGCCGCAGCCTGTAAGCGATTCCGATGGGAATCCTACAGGCTGCGGCTCTTTTGTATCTCACCTTTCCCCTCTGCCATCCCCGTGGCCCCGCAGGGCCTGTATGTGTGATGGAGTGTAATGCAATCAGGGAATTTCATACTTTGTTTTGTGATTTCTCTGCCGGGTAACGCAGCAGGGGAATGGTTTTTCTTCTGTTTCATCCGTTCATAAGGTTAATGCACAGGCAGCCTGTTTTATTGCAAAAAAAATTTGCCTCTTATTGCCAGTCCTATGTTTCTGTGCTAATATATAGGTTGCTTTATTGCAGGAAAAGAGGAATAAAAACGTGATGCAGTATTTAATTGTCTGCCCCCTGGTATTTTTAGCAGGTCTGGTAGACTCCATTGCAGGGGGAGGCGGACTGATCTCCCTGCCCGGCTATATGATCGCAGGGGTGCCGGCCCACATGGCTCTGGGAACGAATAAGATGAGCTCTACCATTGGTACTCTGGTTTCCACAGCCCGTCTTTTAAAGCACGGATATCTGAAAGGAAAGATTGCTGTTGCCGCTGTTTCGGCTGTGTTTGCCATGACAGGCTCTGTGCTGGGAGCGCAGATTGCCCTCCGGGTACCGGATTCGGTGATCCGGAGCATGATGATCGTGATCCTTCCCATTGTAGCCTACTATGTGCTTCGCAATAAAAATATGGGAGACAGTGAACGGACGGGAACCATTTCCAAAAGACGCGTCTGTGTGATCTCACTGGCAGCCTCCTTTGTGATCGGAACCTATGACGGCTTTTACGGCCCAGGTACGGGAACCTTTCTGATCCTGGTGCTTACGGGAGCAGCCCGGATGGATATGCGCACAGCCGCAGCCCAGACCAAGGTGATCAATCTGTCGTCCAATATCTCCGCACTTGTCACATTTATCCTTACGGGAAATGTGTATTATACATTGGGAGCAGCCGCTTCCGTCTGTTCGGTAGCAGGCCATTATCTGGGAGCAGGACTGGTGGTCCATGACGGCCAGAAGATTGTCCGCCCCATGGTACTTGTTGTGTTAGGAATTTTGTTCCTTAAGATCATTGCCGGAGCATAAAGAGGAAGGCCGGAAAACTGTAACTGAAAACCTTATTTGAATCAGGAGAAATGCTTATGAAATGGAAGAAATTTACACTTACAACTACCACAGAGGCCGTAGATCTGGTCAGCAGTATGTTTGATGACATCGGGATCGAAGGAATTGAGATCGAGGATAATATTCCGCTTACAGAAAAAGAGACAAAGGGAATGTTCATCGATATCCTTCCGGAGCTTCCGCCGGACGAGGGCATTGCCAAAGTAAGCTTCTATCTGGATGATGATGCGGATGTGGCGGAAATGCTGAAAAAGGTCAATGAGGGACTGGACGAGCTGGCTTTATTTACCGATCTGGGAGCACGCACCATTGAGGCTTCTGAAACAGAGGACAAGGACTGGATCAATAACTGGAAGCAGTATTTTAAGCCCTTTACCGTAGACCATATCCTGATCAAACCCACCTGGGAGCCTATCCCTGAGGAGCATAAGGACAAGCTTCTGGTTCAGATCGATCCCGGCACTGCTTTTGGAACAGGAATGCACGAAACCACCCAGCTTTGTATCCGCCAGCTGGAAAAGCACGTTCACGGACAGGCTGAGATTCTGGACGTGGGAACAGGCAGCGGCATTTTAGGTATTACAGCCTTAAAGCTGGGAGCAAAGGAGGTCTGGGGAACAGATCTGGATGAAAATGCCATTACGGCAGTGGGAGAGAATTTGGAGGCTAACTCCATTTCCAGCGACAGCTTCCATGTGCTTCAGGGAAATATCATTGACGATCAGGCGGTAAAGGACTGGGCCGGATATGAGAAATACGATATCGTGGTTGCAAATATCCTTGCAGATGTAATTATTCTCCTTGTAGATGAGATTCCGGCTCATCTGAAAAAAGGCGGCTATTTTATCACCTCCGGAATTATCAATATGAAGGAAGAGGCAGTAAAGGCGGCCTTTGCGGCAAATCAGGAGCTGGAAGTAACCGAGATCACATATCAGGGCGAGTGGGTGTCTGTCACAGCCAGAAAGAAGTAAGAGATGCATCATTTTTTTGCCGATCCGACCCAGGTGGCAGAGGATACCATCTTCATTACCGGGCCGGATGTAAACCATATGAAACATGTGCTCCGCATGAAGCCGGGGGAAGAAGTTTTGATCAGCGACGGCACAGGTCGCGACTATACCTGTGAGGTAGAGGCCTTTGAGCCGGACCGGGCTGTGGTGAGAATCCATTCTGTCTGTGACAGCCGGATGGAGCTTCCTGCCGAGATTTGGCTCTTTCAGGGCCTTCCAAAAGCAGATAAGATGGAACTTATCATCCAGAAGGCAGTGGAGCTGGGAGCTTCTGCCGTGGTTCCTGTTGCCACGAAAAATGCGGTGGTGCGGCTGGATGAAAAGAAGGCGCAGGCCAAGAAAAAGCGCTGGCAGGCCATTGCGGAAAGTGCAGCCAAGCAGTCAAAGCGCAGCCGGATCCCCCAGGTGGAGCTGGTGATGACCTTAAAAGAGGCATTTTCCTTTGTTCATGACAGGGAATTTGGCCTGTGCCTGATCCCCTATGAGCAGGAAAAGGGGATGGACGCTATGAAACAGGCTTTGGAGAAGACAGCTCCCGGCCAGAAAATTGCAGTATTTATCGGTCCGGAGGGGGGATTTGACGAAGGGGAGATCCGTCAGGCTCTTGAAATGGGCGTCTGTCCGGTGAGCCTTGGAAGCAGGATTTTGAGGACAGAGACAGCAGGGCTTGCCATCCTTTCGGTGCTTATGATGAAGCTGGAAGGGGCATTTTGAGAAAGGATCAGCAGTATGGAAGTATATTTTGACAATTCAGCCACCACCAGGGTTTTAGATGAAGTAAAGGACCTGACGGTGAAGCTTATGACAGAGGATTACGGAAATCCCTCTGCCCGCCACAGAAAGGGAATGGAGGCAGAGCAGTATGTAAAAAATGCCGCTTCCCAGATCGCAAAGACCCTGAAGGTAAAGGAAAAGGAAATCCTCTTTACCTCCGGCGGTACGGAGTCCAACAATATGGCTCTGATCGGCACAGCCCTTGCCAACCAGAGGGCGGGAAAACACATCATCAGTACACGGATCGAGCATGCTTCCGTGTATCAGCCCCTGGCATTTTTAGAGTCTCTTGGCTTTGAGGTGACTTATCTTTCCGTGGACAGTGAGGGACACATTTCCTTAGAGGAACTGGAGCAGTCCATCCGTCCCGATACAATTCTTGTATCTGTGATGTATGTAAACAATGAAATCGGGGCCATTGAGCCCGTAGAAGAGATCGCATCTCTGGTACACGGAAAGGGAAAAAACATTATTTTCCATGTGGACGCTATCCAGGCTTATGGTAAAATAGTAATCCGGCCCAAGAAGCAGGGAATTGACCTTTTAAGCGTCAGCGGCCACAAGATCCACGGGCCAAAGGGCGTAGGTTTTCTCTATATAGATGAAAAGGTAAAGATTAAGCCCCTTCTTTACGGCGGCGGCCAGCAGAGGGATCTGCGCTCCGGCACGGAAAATGTTCCGGGCATTGCGGGTCTGGGGCTTGCTGCTCAGGAGATCTACCGGGATCATGAGGCTAAAATTGGGAAAATCACCGGTTTAAAAGATTATTTCATTGACCGTGCGTTGGAGCTTGAGGATGTAACCGTAAACAGCCAGAAGGGCGGTTTAAGCGCTCCCCAGATCGTCAGCCTAAGCTTTAAGGGCGTCCGCAGTGAGGTGCTTCTCCACGCCCTGGAGGATAAGGAAATCTATGTATCCTCAGGCTCTGCCTGCTCCTCCAATCACCCCGCTATCAGCGGCACCTTAAAGGCTGTGGGAGTAAAAAAGGAGCTTTTGGATTCTACTCTCCGGTTCAGCTTCGGCCTTTTTAACACAAAGGAAGAGATCGACTATTGCATGGATGTGTTAAAGGAGCTGCTTCCGGTTTTGAGACGCTATTACAGAGCGTAGCTGTCAGTTTGTTCGTTGTTTAGAAAGAGGTATATATGCAGTATCAGTCATTTTTAATTAAATATGCGGAGATCGGCACCAAGGGCAAGAACCGCTTTATGTTTGAAGACGCCCTGATCAAGCAGATCCGTTTCGCCCTCCGGGAGGTAGACGGAAGCTTTGAGGTGACAAAGGAATCAGGACGCATCTATGTAACCGCTGAGGGCGATTATGACTATGATGACACCATTGAGGCCTTAAAGCGGGTATTCGGTATCGCAGATATCTGCCCCATGGTGCAGATTGACGACAGGGATTATGAGAACCTGAAAAAACATGTGGTAGAGTATATGGATAAGGTCTACCCTGATAAGAACCTTACCTTTAAGGTGGTGGCAAGAAGAGGCGACAAGCGTTATCCTGTGTCCTCCGACCAGATTAACCGTGATATGGGAGAGGCCATTCTTGAGGCGTTTCCTCAGATGCGCGTGGACGTGCACAACCCGGATGTGCTCCTGAGAGTGGAGATCCGCCAGAAGGTAAATATCTTTTCCCTGATGATCCCGGGGCCGGGTGGTATGCCTGTCGGCACCAACGGAAAGGCCATGCTTCTTCTTTCCGGCGGCATCGACAGCCCGGTGGCAGGCTATATGATCGCAAAGAGAGGCGTAAAGATCGATGCGGTTTATTTCCATGCACCGCCTTACACCAGCGACCGTGCAAAGCAGAAGGTAGTAGATCTGGCCAAGCTGGTAGCCCGCTATTCAGGCCCCATGGATCTTCATGTGGTGAATTTTACGGATATTCAGCTGTATATTTATGAGAAATGCCCCCATGAGGAGCTTACCATCATCATGCGCCGCTATATGATGCGGATTGCTCAGGCTATTGCGGAAAAGAACGGAGCCATCGGCCTGATCACGGGAGAGAGCATCGGGCAGGTAGCTTCTCAGACCCTACAGTCACTGGCAGCTACCAATGAGGTCTGCACTATGCCCGTATACCGTCCGGTGATCGGCTTTGACAAGCAGGAGATCGTGGACGTGTCAGAAAAGATCGGAACATATGAAACATCCATCCAGCCCTTTGAGGACTGCTGCACCATCTTTGTGGCAAAGCATCCGGTGACAAAGCCAAATATCAACGTGATCCGTAATTCCGAGCGCCATCTGGAGGAGAAGATAGACGAGCTTGTAAAAACAGCGTTGGAGACAACAGAGGTAATCCGCTGTCAGTAAAAAAGGACGAAAAAACGCCGCCTGCCAAAGCAGACGGCGTATCCTGTTAAAAGCGCTGTTTCATCAGTCGATGATGTAGGGAGCCAGTGTAGATAAGATGTCCTCAACACCATTTTCAGCGTGGATATTTAAGTCGATGGGCTTGGAAAGATCCAGGCTGAAGATGCCCATGATGGACTTTGCATCGATCACATATCTTCCGGATACAAGATCAAAGTCAACATCAAATTTTGCCAGGTCATTTACAAAGGATTTGACCTTGTCAATGGAATTTAAGGAAATACGAACAGTTTTCATATTGAAGAACCCTCCTTGCGGTATGTATAATCTGATTTTATACTAAAGGAGAGACTCATAAAAGTCAATAGTGAGTTTGTATGAAAAAAACCGGAACAAACTGTAAAAAGTTTAAACGGCAGGAAAGGAGATTAAGTTATGCCGAAAGCGGCGTTTCACAATTTGGGCTGCAAGGTAAATGCCTATGAGACAGAGGCCATGCAGCAGCAGCTGGCACAGAGGGGCTATGAAATTGTCCCCTTTGATGAGAAGGCAGATGTATATATTATCAATACCTGCTCTGTCACCAATATCGCGGACCGGAAATCACGCCAGATGCTCCACCGGGCAAAAAAGCTCAATCCTCAGGCACTTGTGGTGGCAGCGGGATGTTATGTCCAGGTGGCCTCAGAGGAGCTTAAAAAGGATGCCAGTGTGGATCTGATCATTGGAAACAACAGAAAAGCAGAGCTGGCAGATATTCTGGATGCCCGTCTGGCAGAAAAAAATGAGGAAAACAGGGTGTATGTGCTGGATATTGCCCATACCCACGAGTATGAGCGCCTTCATCTGGATCGTCTGGGAGGCCATACCAGGGCTTTTATCAAGGTACAGGACGGCTGCAACCAGTTCTGCAGCTACTGCATCATCCCCTACGCCAGAGGAAGAGTCCGCAGCCGCAGCCATGAGGATGTGGCAGAGGAGGTAAAAGGACTGGTAGCAGGAGGGTATAAGGAAGTGGTCCTCACGGGAATCCACTTAAGTTCCTACGGCATTGAGCGCATGGAGGAAAATCCGGTGAGCCATGGCGACTGGAACCACAGGGAGCTGCTGGCGCTGATAAAGGAAGTTCACGCCATCGAGGGGCTGGAGCGCATCCGTCTGGGATCTTTGGAGCCAAGGATCATTACCAGAGAATTTGCAGAGGAGCTGGCAAAGCTTCCAAAGTTCTGCCCTCATTTCCATCTGTCTCTCCAGAGCGGCTGTGATGAGACCTTAAAACGCATGAACCGCCATTATACCACAGAGGATTATGAGGCCAGATGCCGTCTGTTAAGAGAGGTCTTTGACCATCCGGCCATTACAACCGATGTAATCGTGGGCTTTCCGGGGGAAACGGAGGAAGAATTTGCTCTCACAAAAGAGTATCTGGAACGGATCCATTTCTATGAGATGCATATTTTCAAATATTCCAGAAGAGAGGGTACAAAGGCAGCTGTGATGAAGGATCAGATCCCTGAATCTGTGAAGGCAGAGCGCAGCGACGTGCTCCTTTCTCTGGAAACGAAGATGTCTGAGGAATACAGAAAGCATTACGGGGATTCTGTACTTTCCGTACTGTTTGAGGAGATTACAGTCATAGACGGAAAGGAATATCTGACCGGCTATACGCCTCAGTATGTGAAGGCTGCCCTGCCTGTAACGGACAGGGAAATCTGCAGCCGCATGGCAGGAAATATCTTTGAAGTACAGGCGGAAGGCTTTGTAACAGATGAGGTTCTGCGGGTAAAATTGCAGGAAATAACTGTATAAATTAAACAAAAAACAGGGCAAATCAAAAATACTCTATTGCCGAATGGGGAAATATAGGGTAGAATATAGAAGAATACTTAAAGGACGTGATAATATGGGCAATATAAGAGAAACACAATATTTTCAGGCTGTTCAGGACAAAAAGATGGAAGTGAGCGATGTGCTGGAGCAGGTGTATATTGCCTTGACGGAAAAGGGCTATAACCCTGTAAATCAGATCGTAGGTTATATTATGTCCGGAGATCCCACTTATATCACCAGTCATAAGGGCGCCAGAAGCCTGATCATGAAGGTGGAAAGAGATGAGATCCTGGAAGAGCTGATGGCTGTTTACATTGATGCCCGTCTGAAATAACAGTGCCGGTCAGACTGTGGCTGCAGGCGGATACAGGCAGCACTTTGCTGCTTCGGATAAAATACCGTCAGGAGACTGGGAACGGTCTCTTTGTTTGATGACGGTACAGTATAATACAGGAATATGAAACGGTCATTTTCCTGCTGCAACGTCCATTGAGGTCTTCTAAAATGGGGAGCCTGATGGACGTTGTATTGTATATGGAAATAAAGCAGAGGAGGACGCTTTTTAAGTCCGCTCCTGCTTAAAAATGGCGGCTGCCAAAGCCGGAATCCGGCAGCTGCCGTATAGATGTGGAGGAATTGAATATGAGAATCATGGGTCTTGATTACGGCTCTAAGACTGTGGGAGTAGCAGTCTGCGATCCTTTAGGTATCACAGCCCAGACCGTGGAAACGATCACCCGCAAGGATGAGAATAAGCTGCGCCAGACCCTGGCCAGAATTGAAGCTCTGGCTTTAGAGTACGGGGTAGAACGGATCGTTCTTGGTTATCCTAAGAATATGAACAATACGCTGGGAGACCGGGCTAAAAAATCCGAGGAATTAAAAGAAGCCTTAGAGCGCAGGACAGGCCTTCCTGTGGTGCTTTGGGATGAACGTCTTACCACAGTGGCTGCAGAGCGCGTGCTGATGGAAAGCGGCGTGCGCAGAGAGCACAGAAAGGAATCTGTGGATCAGATCGCAGCTGCCATGATCTTACAGGGATATTTAGACCGCATGGCGATGGAACAGAAAAAGGAAGAAACAGCCGGTGATATGCCGGAGAGCGGAGAATAAGATGGAAGAAAGAACAGACTGCATTACCATGGTGACAGAGGATGGAGACGAGGTGGTGTTTTCCGTACTGGAGGAGACCAGGATCCATGGGAAGGATTACCTTCTTGTCACAGACGCCCCTGAGGATGAGGATGGAGAATGTTATATTTTAAAGGATGTATCCGGAGAACAGGAGCCGGATGCGGTTTATGAGTTTGTGGAAGACGACAGAGAACTTGACAGTGTAATGGGGATTTTTGAAGCCCTTTTGTCTGATGCAGATGTGGAAATTGAAAAGTAAAAATAAGGAAGAAAGATTGGAGGAATCAGTTTGAGTTTAGAAGAAAAAGAAAATGGAATCGAGCAGGAAAATAATACGCCTGAACCAGCAGGGCATACAGGAGAAGCCGGTTCAGAAAACAGTGCGCCGGTAAAAAGACGCCCTCAGAACCGCCGGCCGGTTCAGAGAAGAACGGCGAGACCGAAAAATACATCTGAAGAAGGAAGGAAGGATGAGGGAGCGGAAAGTACGGTACAGACAGAAGGCGCACCGGAGGCCGCAGAAAAGAAGGAACAGAACAGACGGGCTCCCAGACGCCGCACTACGGCTCCCAGACAGGGACAGGGTACCGGCAGAAGACAGGTTCCGGCTCCTTTAAGAAATACAGATGAGACAGCGGCAGCTCTTCCTGCAAAGCGCAGCACACGGGGAACAAAAAAGGACGGAAAAGGCAAGTTAAAGGTGATCCCCTTAGGCGGCTTAGAGCAGATTGGCATGAATATCACAGCCTTTGAATATGAGGATTCTATTATCGTAGTAGACTGCGGACTTGCCTTCCCGGGGGACGATATGCTGGGAATCGATCTGGTGATTCCGGATGTGACCTATTTAAAACAGAATATTGACCGTGTAAAGGGCTTTGTGATCACCCATGGACATGAGGACCATATCGGTGCGCTTCCTTATATTTTACAGCAGGTAAACGTGCCGGTTTACGGAACCAAGCTGACCATTGCGCTCATTGAACACAAGTTAAAAGAGCACAATCTGTTAAAGACCACCAGGCGCCGTGTGATGAAGCATGGCCAGTCTGTGAATCTGGGCTGCTTCCGGGTGGAATTTATAAAGACAAACCACAGTATTCAGGATGCGTCTGCTCTGGCGATTTTCTCACCGGTCGGCATTGTGCTCCACACTGGCGACTTTAAGATTGATTATACACCTGTATTCGGTGATCCCATCGACCTGCAGCGCTTTGCAGAGCTGGGAAAGAAGGGCGTCCTTGCCATGATGGCAGACAGTACCAATGCCACCCGTCCCGGCTTTACCATGTCCGAGCGCAGCGTGGGAAAGACCTTTGATGCGATTTTTGCAGAGCATACGAATCACCGCATTATCGTGGCTACCTTTGCTTCCAATGTAGACCGTGTGCAGCAGGTAGTAAATACGGCTTATAAATATGGCAGAAAGGTAGTAGTGGAAGGCCGCAGCATGGTAACGATCATTGATATTGCCAGTGAGCTGGGATATATCAATATTCCCGACGGAACGCTCATTGACATTGACCAGCTGAAAAACTATCCGCCTGAGTCCACCGTGCTGATCACCACAGGAAGCCAGGGCGAGTCCATGGCCGCTCTGTCCCGCATGGCAGCCAGCATCCATAAGAAGGTGTCCATTATGCCGGGAGATGTGGTTGTATTAAGTTCCAGCCCTATTCCGGGAAATGAAAAGGCAGTGGCAAACGTGATCAATGAGCTTTCTACCAAGGGAGCCAAGGTGATCTGCCAGGATACTCATGTATCCGGTCATGCATGCCAGGAGGATTTAAAGCTGATCTACTCCCTGGTACATCCCAAGTTTGCCATTCCCGTACATGGCGAGTTCCGTCACAGGGTTGCACAGAAGGAACTGGCAGAGTATATGGGCGTTGCCAAGGATAACGCGATCCTGGTTAATTCAGGCGATGTAGTGGCCCTGGATGAGGACAGCTGCCAGGTGATCGACCATGTGACAGCAGGCGGTATTCTGGTAGACGGTCTGGGTGTAGGCGATGTGGGAAATATTGTCCTGCGTGACCGTCAGAATCTGGCTCAGAATGGTATTATCGTGGTAGTGCTTACGCTGGAGAAGCATTCCAACCAGCTGCTTTCGGGCCCGGATATTGTATCCAGAGGCTTTGTCTATGTGCGGGAGTCTGAGGATCTTTTGGAGGAAGCTCATAATATCGTGGCAAATGCAGTAGAGGACTGCTTAGACCGCCGCGTAAGCGACTGGGGCAAGATTAAAAATATCATCAAGGACAGCTTAAGCGAGTTTTTATGGAAGCGCATGAAGCGCAATCCTATGATCCTTCCAATTATTATGGAAGTATAAGCCTTTGATATACAGCAGGAGGAGCGACAGGCCATGAGCAGACGGACAAGGGAGATCAATCGAATAACCACAGCCATTATCACCATTTCCATTAAGCTTATGGTGCTGGCTCTTCTTATCCTGCTTTTATACGAGGCCGTAGTCCGGGGATTTGCCTTTGGCCATGAGATTTTTTATGCAGAAGCGGCAGAGGCGGCTCCGGGGAGAGAAATCACGGTCGAGATAAAAGAGGGAGAGACAGCAAAAGAGGCCGCGGGAGAACTAAAGAAAAAGGGACTGATCACGAATGATTTCGCATTCTGGTTTCAGAGTATTTTCTATGATTACCAGGACATTTATCCCGGGATCTATACGCTTAACACCTCCATGACTTCTAAGGAGATTTTAAGAGAGCTGAATGTAAAACCTGAGGAGGAAAGCGAAGCGTCCCCCGAAGCCCGCACGGTGAGCGGGGAGGCGGATCTCTCAAAAGATGCAGATTCCTCAGAGAACAGGAAGACCAGAGCGGTTCAGGCAGAGCTGGACGGAGAGGATATCTATATGGAGGAAGAGGAATCCGGCGGCTGGATCGAAGAGGCAGAGGAATAAGACATGATTGTAAATGACAGAATCACAGACTATATCCAGTCCCTGGAAACCAGTCAGGGACCGGTTTTGGATGAAATAGAAAAAGAGGCTCTGGATCAGTTTGTGCCTATCATCAGAAAGGAGACGGCAGCTTTTTTAAGAACCATGACGGCAGCCCTTAAGCCGTCGGCCATACTGGAGATCGGCACGGCCGTCGGGTATTCTGCTTTGCAGATGTGCCGGGTGATGCCGGAGCACTGCCGCATTACTACCATTGAAAAGTATGAGAAACGCCTTCCCATCGCCAGAGAGAATTTTCATCGGGCAGGAGAAAGCGGACGGATCACACTTTTAGAGGGCGATGCAGACGTGCATCTGAAGGAGCTGGCAAAAAAAGGCTGTCAGTTTGATCTTGTGTTTATGGATGCAGCCAAGGGGCAGTATCTAAACTGGCTTCCCATGGTGCTTGATCTTATGCCCAAAGGCGCGGTGCTCATTTCCGACAATGTGCTTCAGGACGGCGATATCATCCAGTCACGGTTTGCCGTGGAGCGCAGAAACCGCACCATCCACAGCCGCATGAGAGAGTACCTGTATGAGTTAAAGCACACAGAGGAACTGGAAACCTCCGTGATCCCCATTGGAGACGGAGTGACAGTCAGTACAAAGGTTAGATAGGAGAACGATATGAGAGAAACAGAGCTGCTGATACCGGCAGGCAGTCTGGACGTATTAAAGACTGCTGTGGTTTACGGAGCAGATGCCGTATACATCGGCGGAGAGGTCTTTGGCCTCAGAGCTAAAGCGCACAATTTTTCCAAAGAAGAAATGAAAGAGGGAATTGCCTTTGCCCATGAGCGCGGGGTCAAAGTCTATGTGACTGCCAATATTCTGGCGCACAATGACGATCTGCCGGGGGTAGAGGCTTATTTTGAAGAATTAAAAGAAGTGGGGCCGGATGCCCTGATCATTTCAGATCCCGGCATCTTTGCCATTGCAAAGAGAGTTCTTCCCCAGATGGAGCTCCATGTGAGCACTCAGGCGAATAATACCAATTACGGCACCTATTTATTCTGGCATCAGCTGGGAGCGAAACGGGTAGTTTCTGCAAGAGAGCTGTCCTTAGAGGAGATTAAGGAGATCCGGGCCCATATTCCGGAGGATATGGAGATCGAGAGCTTTATCCACGGAGCTATGTGCATTTCTTATTCCGGAAGATGCCTTTTGAGCAATTTCTTTACCGGACGGGACGCCAACCAGGGGGCCTGCACCCATCCATGCCGTTGGAAATATTCGATCGTAGAGGAGACCAGACCGGGAGAATATATGCCTGTTTATGAAAATGAGCGCGGCACCTATATCTTTAATTCCAGAGATCTGTGCATGATCGAGCATATTCCGGAGCTGATCGATGCGGGAGTTGACAGCTTTAAGATCGAAGGCCGTATGAAGACAGCTCTTTATGTGGCAACGGTGGCAAGAACCTATCGAAAAGCCATTGATGATTATAAAAAGGATCCTGCCCTCTATGAGCAGAATATGGAGTGGTATAAGGAAGAAATTGGAAAATGTACCTACAGAGAGTTTACCACAGGCTTTTATTTTGGAAAGCCGGGAGCAGATGCGCAGATTTACGACAGCAATACCTATGTAAAAAATTACACCTATCTGGGAACGGTAGAGGAGTCCGAAGGCTGCCGGTTCAGAATCGAGCAGAAGAATAAGTTCTCTGTGGGAGAAACCATTGAGATCATGAAGCCCGATGGACGAAACGTACAGGCCCTTGTAAAGAGTATCTGCGATGAAGAGGGCAATGCTCAGGAGAGCGCTCCCCATCCCAAGCAGATCTTGTGGGTGGAGCTGGATGCGCCGGCAGATGTGTATGATATACTGAGAAAGAAAGCGGAGCAGTAAAAGACAGGAGGCGGTAAGTTTGGTGGATGGTATCCTGCTGATCCTGGCAGCATTGTGTGCGGTTTACTTTGTGATCATTGTGATCTATGGGGGAATCGGCACTTCTTTTGCCTTTATATGGCTGTTTTTTGCGGCTCTTTGCGTATTTCTTGTTTATGGAAAATGGTATTACAGCCGTCATATGTTTGACATTCCCAAGTGGGTGCCTGTGAGTATCGTTACCACCTGTGTGATGGGAGTGACCGTCATGGCAATGATATGTACTCTGGTGTTTTTGGGCGTCGCTTCCGAGGAAGAACCCGGACTTGATTATGTGATCGTTCTGGGAGCTAAGGTAAAGGAACATACGGTGAGCAATTCACTGAAAAAACGGCTGGATAAGGCCATTGACTATGCCCAGAAAAATCCGGAAACCTATCTGGTGCTTTCAGGGGGAAAGGGAGCGGATGAACCCATAAGCGAGGCTCAGGCCATGTACAAATATCTGGTCTATAACGGTGTCCGTCCAGAGCAGCTGCTCCTTGAGGATCGGTCTGCCAGTACGGTGGAAAATATTGCCTACAGCAGACTTGTGATCGAAGGCCATCGGGAACGGCTGCGTCTGGAACGGGAGCAGCAGGAGAAAAAACGCAGGGAACCTTACCTTATGGTAGATGACAAGCCTGTGGAAATCGGTGTTCTCACCAGCAATTTCCATGTATTCAGAGCCAGGATGATTGCCCGCAAATGGGGCTTTGAGCATGTTTATGGCATCAGCGCCCAGTCGGATCCTGTGCTTTTTATCCATCTGTGCGTTAGGGAATGTGCGTCGATTATAAAAGACCGGCTTATGGGAAATATGTAGGATAGAATGACTGCTTAAAGGAGGACTGAAATGATTGACAAAAAAATGTTAGACCGCGTAAAAGAGCTTTCACAGTACCGTCTTGTAGATGAAAGACCTGTTGAGGAGATGAACTCATATGGAATGGTGCTGGAGCATAAAAAGAGCGGAGCCAGGATTTTTTTAATGAGCTGTGAGGATGACAATAAAGTATTTTCCATTGGATTCCGCACTCCGCCCCAGGACAGCACAGGACTTCCCCATATTCTGGAACACAGTGTTTTGGAGGGGTCTGAGAAGTTTCCCGTAAAAGATCCCTTTGTAGAGCTGGTAAAGGGTTCTTTAAACACATTTTTAAATGCAATGACCTATCCGGATAAGACGGTTTATCCGGTCGCCAGCTGCAATGACAGGGATTTCCAGAACCTGATGGATGTGTATTTAGACGGCGTGCTCCATCCTTCCATTTACCGTGAACCGAAGATTTTTTTACAGGAGGGCTGGCACTATGAGATGGAGGAGACAGACAGCCCCTTAATCATCAACGGCGTGGTTTACAATGAAATGAAGGGCGCTTTTTCCTCACCGGAAAGCGTGCTGGACAGGTATACAAAGGCGGTTCTCTTTCCGGATACCCCATACCGCCATGAATCCGGCGGCGATCCCGCCTGTATTCCGGATCTGACCTATGAGCAGTTTATTGCCTTCCATAAAAATTACTATCATCCGGCCAACAGCTTTATCTACCTTTATGGAGATATGGATATGGCTGAAAAATTAGAGTGGCTGGACAGAGCGTATTTATCCCAATATGACAGGACAGATTTTACCCTGGATTCCCGGATTCCCATGCAGGAGCCCTTTAAGGAGCCCATTGAGAGGGAAACTACCTACTCTGTAACAGCGGAAGAAGGGACAAAGGGGCGAACCTATCTGTCTTTAAATACCGTAGTGGGAACGGATCTGGATCCGGAGCTTTATGTGGCTTTCCAGATTTTGGAATATGCGCTGATCGATGCTCCGGGAGCACCCTTAAAGCAGGCGCTTATTGACGCCCATATTGGTCAGGATATTCTGGGAGGCTACGACAACGGGATCCTTCAGCCCTGCTTTTCCGTAATCGCCAAAAATGCAGAGCGGGAGCAGAAGGGGGAATTTCTTGCTGTGGTTAAGGGAACCCTGCGCCGTCTGGCAGATCAGGGCATTGACAGAAAGAGCCTTCTTGCAGGCTTAAACTACTACGAATTCCGCTACAGGGAAGCAGATTACGGCTCTGCGCCCAAGGGACTTATGTACGGTCTCTGGTCTATGGACAGCTGGCTTTATGACGGAGATCCTATGCTCCATCTCCAGTATCAGAAGACCTTTGACTTTTTAAAGAAGGCAGTATCCGAAGGATATTTTGAGAATCTGATCCGCGGATATCTTCTGGACAATCCCCATGAGGCTTTTGTGATCGTAAGCCCCTGTACAGATCAGACCGCCAGAGAGGATGAGGCTCTGGCAGAGCGGCTTAAGGCTTACAGGAATTCCCTTTCAGAAGAAGAGAGGAGCGAGATTGTCCGAAAGACAAAGGAATTAAAGGCATATCAGGAGGAGCCGTCCTCTCAGGAGGATCTGGAAAAGATTCCCATGCTCCAGAGATCCGATATTGAGAAAAAGGCAGAAGGCTTTTCTTATGAGGTAAAGGAGGAGAGCGGGATTCCTGTCATCCACAGCCCGTTATTTACCTCTGGGATCGGCTACCTGAAGGTGCTCTTTGACTTTTCTGTCCTGCCGGATGAGGATATTCCCTACGGAGCTCTTTTAAAGTCCGTGCTGGGCTATGTGGATACGGAGCATTACAGTTACAGCGATCTTACCAGCGAGATTTATTTAAACAGCGGCGGCCTGGATTTTTCCGTAGGCGGCAGCCAGAAAATGGGAGAGCCTGGAAACTTTACCGGTACCTTTACAGCCAGCGTAAAGGTGCTCTATGAAAAGCTGGATTTTGCTTTTGAGATGCTGGAAGAGATCCTCCTGCGCTCTAAGCTTACAGACGAAAAACGTCTGGGAGAGATTTTGGATGAGACTATGTCCAGAGCCAGAATGCGTCTGGAGAACAGTTCTCACAGCTCCGCTGCCATGAGAGCTGCTTCCTATTATTCGCCCCTGTCTTCTTTCTATGACCGCACCGGCGGTATTGGCTTTTATCAGTTTTTGGAGAAAATTACAGAGCGCTGCAGCAAGGAAGAGGGATATCGTCTCAAACTGGGGAAAAAGCTTATGGAAGTTGCAAAAACGCTCTTTACTGCTTCCAATATGACCGTAAGCTACACGGCGGATGAAGAGGGCTATGGCAGGCTTCCGGCTGCTCTGGCTGCCTTTAAGGCGGTTCTTCCGGAAGGGAATGGGATCCGTTACCCCTATGAATTTAAGCCAGAGCTTAAAAATGAAGGCTTTCGGACTGCATCGCAGGTCAACTATGTGGCCTGCTGCGGCACCTTCGGAGAGAGTGCTTATACAGGCGCATTAAAGGTATTAAAGGTGATTTTAAATTACGAATATCTCTGGGTAAACCTGCGTGTAAAAGGCGGAGCCTACGGCTGTATGAGCAGCTTTGGGCGAAATGGGGAAACAATGTTAGTATCTTACCGGGATCCCAAGCTGGGCGAGACAAACCGGGTTTATGAGGGAATCCCGGAGTATTTGAGAACCTTTTCCATTGACGACAGAGATATGACAAAATACGTTATCGGCGCCTTCAGTGAGCTGGATGCTCCCTTAAATCCTGCGGCAAAAGGAGCCAGAAACCTGGGAGCATGGCTTTCCGGCGTTACGGACGAGATGATCCAGAGAGAGCGGGATCAGGTTCTGAATGTGACCCAGGAGGATATCCGGGCACTGGCCGGACTGTTAGAGTCTGTGTTAAACACAGGCGCTCTCTGTGCCATTGGAAATGACCAGCAGATTGTGAATGAACAGGAACTCTTTAACGAAATAAAGCATCTTTACCACTAAATGAGCAGGAGCAGAAATGATGGAAGAAAATGTACAGAAGAAATCAGGCTTTGTCACACTGATCGGCCGTCCCAACGTAGGAAAATCTACGCTGATGAATCATCTGATCGGCCAGAAGATCGCCATTACCTCTGATAAGCCCCAGACCACCAGAAACAGGATCCAGACGGTGTATACAGATGAAAGAGGCCAGATCATTTTCCTGGATACTCCGGGAATCCACAAGGCGAAAAACAAGCTGGGCGAATATATGGTAGATGTGGCAGAGCACACCTTAAAGGAAGTGGATGTGATCCTCTGGCTGGTGGAACCCACCACCTTTATCGGGGCCGGGGAACGCCACATTGCAGAGCAGCTTTCCAATGTGAAAACACCGGTGATTCTGGTGATCAACAAAATTGATACCTTAAAAAAGCAGGAAGAAATTTTAACATTTATAGATGCCTACAAGGATGTGTGCAAGTTTGCAGAAATTGTGCCTCTTTCCGCACTGAAGGAAAAAAATACCGATCTTTTGCTGGAGCTTCTTTTTAAATATCTGCCCTGCGGCCCCATGTTTTATGATGAGGACACAGTTACGGATCAGCCCATGCGCCAGATTGCGGCAGAGCTTATCAGAGAAAAAGCGCTTCGCCTTCTGGATGATGAGATTCCCCACGGGATAGCAGTTACTATCGAAAAGATGCGCGAAAGGAAAAACGGCATCATGGACATTGAAGCCAGCATTGTCTGCGAACGCGAGTCCCACAAGGGAATCATTATCGGAAAGGGCGGCTCTATGTTAAAGCGCATCGGCACCAATGCCCGCAGGGAAATTGAAAATATGCTGGAGATGCAGGTCAATCTGCAGCTGTGGGTAAAGGTACGCAAGGAATGGAGAGACAGTGAGCTGTATATGAAAAATTACGGCTATGACAAAAAAGACGTATAAGGGGAGCGAGCAGGGTGAGAGAAGCAGTTAGCCTCACGGGCATGGTGCTTTTGGCTGCATCCTTTGGGGAAGCAGACCGGAGAGTGGTGCTTTTGACCAGAGAACGGGGGAAGATCACAGCCTTTGCTCACGGAGCAAGAAGGCCGGGAAGCGCCCTGATGGCAGTTACCAGACCCTTTGTGTTCGGCACTTTTAACGTCTTTGAGGGCCGCAGCGCCTATACCCTTCAGAGCGCCCAGCCGGTATGCTATTTTGACGAGCTTTCTGCAGATATGGAGGGGGCCTGTTACGGAGCTTATTTTCTGGAAATGGCCTCCTATCTGGCTCAGGAAAACATGGACGGAACCGAACTTTTAACACTGGTTTACCAGACATTAAAGGCCCTTTTAAATCCGTCCCTTCCAAACCGCCTGATCCGGCGGATCTTTGAGCTGAAAGTCATGGTTATAAACGGAGAATACACAGAAAATCCCCAGGGAAAGGTATCCGAGTCCTGTACCTACGCCTGGCAATATGTCATTTATTCCCCTGTAGGAAGCCTCTATACCTTCGTACTAAAACCCGAAGTCCAGGCCGAATTCGAGCACCAGGTAGAAAACGCCAGAACCACCTTCATCCGCCACAACTTCCGTTCTCTGGAAATTCTGGAACTGATGACCAGGTAGAACAGATGGAAATGTTTTGGTTTTACCTATAGAAACAACCTATGGCCATTGGCGACCACAACAAATACTTGCCGATAAGGCTTGAAATTATACGCATCAGAAGATATAATAAGCGGTATATTGCTCCCGCGGATGCAGGAGAAGCCTGGAAGAAAGGAAGAAATATGAAGAAAAGCATAAGAGGAATCCTGCTTCTTGCAGCCTGCACCGTCTTTTTTGCCGGCTGTGCCAGATCCAAAGGGAGCTGGGAAGCCTTTACGGAAAATACCCTTTATGTAGCCGGCGATGGAAGCGTTTCCTGGGCTTCTGTCGAAAGCTTCGGGGAAGGCGATTACAAAGAAGAGGAGTTAAAAGCCTTTGCCGGAGAGAGAATCAGCCAGTTTAACCAGTCTCAGGGCGAAGAGCCAGCCTTTGAAAATGAGAAGGGGGCAGAAAAGCTTCCGGTTGCTCTTGATACAGTGAGTATGAAGGATGGAAGGGCAGTTCTGGTGACGGAATACGATACCCCTTCCCGGCTGGTGGAGTTTTCACAGGACATAGGAGATGAGGGGATGCCCTTTGATTCGATTGATATAGGCAGTCCTGCGTCCCTGGCTTTGAAAGAACAGACTTCTTATCTGGATACAGAGGGAAAAGCGGCAGATCAGCAGGAAATTTTAAAGGAAACAGGTCTTGCGGTTCGTGTTTCGGGCCAGGGGGTCATTTCCGCGGAAAAAAAGATCCGCTATATAAGTGAGGGCTGTACCCTTCGGGATGTTCATACAGTGGAAACCGCGTCTGAGGGAGTAAGCTGCATTATATTGGAGTGATGCCCTGAAAGGGGCTTGCTGACAGTAAGTATATAAAAAGAGAGGACATGGATCATGGAAAAGACAATGGAAAAAATCGTAGCTCTTGCCAAGAACAGAGGTTTTGTATACCCTGGTTCTGAGATCTACGGCGGTCTTGCAAATACCTGGGATTACGGCAATCTGGGTGTTGAGCTTAAAAACAATGTAAAGAAAGCCTGGTGGCAGAAGTTTGTTCAGGAAAGCCCATACAACGTAGGAGTGGACTGTGCGATTCTGATGAATTCCCAGACATGGGTAGCCAGCGGCCATCTGGGCGGATTTTCTGATCCATTGATGGACTGTAAACAGTGTAAGGAGCGTTTCCGCGCAGACAAGCTGATTGAGGATTATAATGATGAGCACGGTATCGAGATCGAAGGCTCTGTAGACGGCTGGTCTCAGGAAGAGATGAAGCAGTATATTGAGGATAAGCACATCTGCTGTCCAAGCTGCGGCGCTCACGATTTTACAGATATCCGTCAGTTCAACCTGATGTTTAAGACCTTCCAGGGCGTAACTGAGGATGCTAAGAATACCGTATACTTAAGACCCGAGACTGCACAGGGTATTTTCGTAAACTTTAAGAATGTTCAGAGAACCTCCAGAAAGAAAGTTCCCTTCGGTATCGGACAGGTTGGAAAGTCCTTCAGAAATGAGATCACTCCCGGAAACTTTACCTTCCGTACCAGAGAGTTTGAGCAGATGGAGCTTGAATTTTTCTGCAAGCCGGGCACCGATCTGGAGTGGTTTGCATACTGGAAGCAGTTCTGTATTGACTGGCTTCAGACCCTTGGCATCAAGCCGGAGGAGATGCGTGCAAGAGATCACTCACCGGAGGAACTGTGCTTCTACAGCAAGGCTACCACAGACCTTGAGTTCTTATTCCCCTTTGGCTGGGGTGAGCTGTGGGGTATTGCAGACAGAACCGATTATGACCTGACCCAGCATCAGAATGTATCCGGACAGGATATGGCATACTTTGATGACGAGAGCAAGGAAAAATACATTCCTTATGTAATCGAGCCTTCACTGGGTGCAGACCGTGTTACACTGGCATTCTTATGTGCTGCTTATGATGAGGAAGAGATCGGAGAGGGCGATGTGAGAACTGTTCTTCATTTCCATCCGGCGCTGGCTCCTGTAAAGATTGGTGTTCTGCCTCTTTCCAAGAAGCTTAACGAGGGCGCTGAGAAGGTATTTGCAGAGCTTTCAAAATACTATAACTGTGAGTTTGATGACAGAGGAAATATTGGAAAGCGCTACAGAAGACAGGATGAGATCGGTACTCCGTTCTGTGTAACATATGATTTTGATTCTGAGAACGATCAGGCAGTTACTGTCCGCGACCGCGACACCATGGAGCAGGTACGCGTACCGATTGCTGAGTTGAAGGCTTACTTTGAGGATAAGTTCCGTTTCTAGGGAATATGTAAAATGAAAGAAAACAGCATCTGGGAAACCGTTAAAAGCGGTATTTCCGGGTGCTTTTTTCATATGCCTTTTCCAAGCGGCGCGTAGAAAAGTTTAGAATGATTTTATAAACGCCCCGCCATAAGTATGGTATACTTAAACTATATGTAAATTGCCTGTCTGCGTGCTGCGCCGAGGGCAGTGGAAGGAGGATGAAAAGGTGAAGATAAGGACACGGCTTGCGGTAGCATTTATTATCATAACCGTTTTTCCGATGCTTATGATCTACCTTTCTGTGATCGCCCTCAGCGATTATCAGGAAAAGTCCTTTAAAGAAGCATATGGTCTTACAGAGCAGATTGAACTGTTAAACGGCAATTCCCTTCAGGTATTTAACCGTTTGACCAGACAGTCGCAGAAAGATATCCGAAAGGTGTTGGATGAAAACCCGGATAATTACAAGGATCCGGCATATCTGGATAAAGTGAATGCAAAATTAAATGAACAGTATGCCTATCTGATTGTCCGCCGTGAGGATACGATCATTTATTACGGGGCGAACGGAGAACCGCAGGATGCGTCTCTCTGCGCTCAGCTTCCGGATTTTGATGTGATGAAGGGACGCATGGAAGGTGGGATCTATCTGGACGGCGAGAGTCAGCATCTGATCAAGCAGATGGATTTTCAGTTTTCGGACGGTGCCGAGGGAAGTGTGTTTATTGTTTCCAATGTAGACGATCTGCTTCCTGAAGTAAAGTCCATGTTTCGGGAAATGTTGTTTTTGGGCGTGGCGATTCTGGTGGTAGCGGGGTTTGCCCTTACGGTCTGGGTATACCATTCGATTTTAAGTCCATTAAACAAGCTTCAGGAGGCTACCAAGCAGATCCGGGACGGCAATCTGGAGTTTACCCTGGATGTAGATGCAGATGATGAGATAGGCCAGCTTTGCCAGGATTTTGAAGAAATGCGGATCCGTTTAAAGGAAAATGCAGAGGAAAAGCTTCAGTATGATAAGGAAAGCAAGGAGCTGATCAGTAATATTTCCCATGATCTTAAGACTCCCATTACAGCCATTAAGGGGTATGTAGAAGGGATTCTGGACGGGGTTGCTTCCTCACCTGAGAAGCTGGACAGATATATCCGCACGATTTATAATAAAGCCAATGATATGGACCGACTGATCGATGAGCTGACCTTTTACTCCAAGATTGACACAAATAAGATTCCTTATACCTTTGCAAAGATCAATGTATCCCAGTATTTTAAGGACTGTCTGGAAGAGGTGGGTCTGGATATGGAAGCAAGGGGCATTGAGCTGGGATATTTCAATTATGCGGATGAGGATGTGATGGTCATTGCAGATGCAGAGCAGATGAAGCGTGTGATCAATAACATTATCAGCAATTCCGTCAAATATCTGGACAAGAAAAAAGGGATCATCAATATTAGGATCAAGGATGTGGGAGACTTTATCCAGATTGAGATTGAGGACAATGGAAAAGGCATTGCGGCAAAGGATCTTCCCAACATATTTGACCGTTTTTACCGTACAGATTCCTCACGAAACTCTTCTCAGGGCGGCAGCGGGATCGGACTGTCCATTGTACGCAAGATCATTGAGGATCACGGAGGACGCATCTGGGCCACCAGCAAGGAAGGCATCGGAACGGAGATCCATTTTGTATTAAGAAAATATCAGGAGGTTATGCAGGAATGAGCAAAATACTGATTGTAGAGGATGAAGAAAGCATCGCAGAGCTGGAAAAGGATTATCTGGAGCTGTCCGGCTTTGAGGTTGAGATCGAAAATAACGGAACCGATGGTCTGGACCGTGCTTTAAAGGAAGACTACGATCTCCTGATCCTGGATCTGATGCTTCCGGGAACGGACGGATTTGAGATCTGCCGCAGGGTAAGGGAGATTAAAAATACCCCTATTATTATGGTTTCTGCCAAAAAGGAGGACATTGACAAAATCCGCGGTCTGGGCCTTGGAGCAGATGATTATATTACAAAGCCGTTCAGTCCCAGCGAGATGGTTGCCAGAGTGAAAGCCCACATGGCCCGCTATGAGCGTCTGATCGGAAGCGGCCAGCCCGCCAATGAGATTATTGAAATCCGCGGTTTAAAGATCGACAAAACAGCCCGCAGAGTATGGGTGGCAGGAGAGGAAAAGACCTTTACAACCAAGGAATTTGATCTGTTAACCTTTTTAGCCCAGAATCCCAACCATGTATTTACAAAGGAGGAACTGTTCAGCAAAATCTGGGATATGGAATCCATCGGCGATATTGCCACCGTTACAGTGCATATTAAGAAGATCCGGGAAAAAATTGAATTTAATACAGCCAAGCCTCAGTACATTGAGACCATCTGGGGAGTTGGGTATCGGTTTAAGGTATAGGGAAAATCCTCCGCTTGTGCGGGGGATTTTTCATATGCAGAAAGGAATGGCACATTTTTTTGTTAATAGTTACTATAAAATATTTGTTCGCATATACGAACAATAAATGAATATACGAAAATGACAGAAAATGAAAACGCTTACAGTAAATTTTGCTGTAAAATAACCAAATTTTTTCAAAATTTTGTCGGTAAAGGACTTTACTCCCCCAATCTTTGTGATATAATAAACGAGGTGGACGGATAAGGAGAACCATTGATTCCGTCTGATAGGCGGGCACAGGAAATTTCCCGGTATGTCCGGTTAAAGAGCGGCAGAGTCCTGAGGGAATCTGCCAGAATGAGGAGGAAGAAACTTATGGCTACAAAGTGGGTTTATTTATTCAGCGAAGGCAATGCGACCATGAGAAACCTGTTAGGTGGTAAGGGCGCTAACCTTGCGGAGATGACAAATCTGGGATTACCTGTACCACAGGGATTTACGATTACAACAGAGGCCTGCACCCAGTATTATGAAGATGGCAGAAAGATCAATGACGAGATCATGGGCCAGATCATGGAGCATATTGGAAAGATGGAGGAGATCACCGGCAAGAAGTTCGGCGATAAGGAGAATCCTCTGTTGGTTTCCGTTCGTTCCGGTGCAAGAGCTTCCATGCCGGGTATGATGGATACCATCTTAAACCTGGGTCTGAATGAGGAAGTAGTAGAGGTTCTGGCTGCAAAGTCCGGTAATCCGCGCTGGGCATGGGACTGCTACAGAAGATTCATCCAGATGTTTTCCGACGTTGTTATGGAAGTTGGAAAGAAGTATTTTGAAGAGTTGATCGATAAGATGAAGGCTGAGAAGGGAGTAACCCAGGACGTGGAGCTGACCGCTGAGGATCTTCACGAGCTGGCAAATCAGTTCAAGGCTGAATATAAAGAAAAGATCGGAAAGGATTTCCCAACCGATCCTAAGGAGCAGCTGATGGAGGCCATCAAGGCTGTATTCCGTTCCTGGGATAACCCAAGAGCAAACGTATACCGCCGCGATAATGATATCCCTTATTCCTGGGGTACTGCTGTAAACGTACAGATGATGGCATTCGGAAACATGGGCGAGACTTCTGGTACAGGCGTTGCATTTACCCGTGACCCAGCTACCGGCGAGAAGCACCTGATGGGCGAGTTCTTAATGAATGCTCAGGGTGAGGACGTAGTTGCAGGTGTCCGTACCCCTCAGAAGATTGACCAGTTAAAGGAAGTTATGCCGGAGGTTTATGAGCAGTTCGTAGGCATCTGCCATACTCTGGAGGATCATTACAGAGATATGCAGGATATGGAGTTCACCATTGAGGATAAGAAGCTTTATATGCTGCAGACCAGAAACGGAAAGAGAACAGCTAAGGCTGCTTTAAAGATTGCCTGTGATCTGGTAGATGAGGGCATGATCGATGAGAAGAAGGCAGTTCAGATGATCGATCCCCGTAATCTGGATACCCTGCTTCACCCACAGTTTGATGCAGAGGCATTAAAGAAGGCTGAGCCGGTTGCAAAGGCTCTGGCTGCATCCCCAGGCGCTGCCTGCGGCAAGATTGTATTTACTGCTGAGGATGCAAAAGAGTGGAAGGAAAGAGGCGAAAAGGTCGTATTAGTACGTCTTGAGACATCTCCTGAAGATATCGAAGGAATGAAGGCTTCTCAGGGTATCCTGACAGTCCGCGGCGGTATGACCAGCCACGCAGCTGTAGTTGCCCGCGGTATGGGTACCTGCTGTGTATCCGGCTGTTCCGAGATTATCATGGACGAGGCAAACAAGAAGTTCGTTCTGGCCGGAAAAGAGTACCATGAGGGCGACTGGCTGTCTATCGACGGTTCTACCGGTAAGATCTATGACGGCATTATTCCTACGGTAGATGCTACCATCGCAGGCGAGTTCGGCCGCATCATGGCATGGGCTGACAAATATAGAAGACTGAGAGTCCGCACCAATGCAGATACTCCAAGAGACGCTGCAAAGGCAAGAGAACTGGGCGCAGAGGGTATCGGCCTTTGCCGTACGGAGCATATGTTCTTCGAGGGCAACCGTATCGACGCATTCCGCGAGATGATCTGCTCCGAGACAGTAGAAGAGAGAGAAGCAGCCTTAGAGAAGATCCTTCCTGAGCAGCAGGGAGACTTTGAGAAGCTTTACGAGGCTTTAGAGGGCAATCCTGTTACCATCCGTTTCCTGGATCCGCCTCTGCATGAGTTTGTTCCTACCGAGGAAGAGGATATCAAGAAGCTGGCAGAAGCACAGGGCAAGAGCGTTGAGACCATCAAGGCAATCTGTGATTCTCTCCATGAGTTCAACCCGATGATGGGACATCGCGGCTGTCGTCTGGCTGTTACCTATCCTGAAATCGCAAAGATGCAGACAAAGGCTGTCATCCGTGCAGCAATCAACGTAAAGAAGGCTCACGCTGACTGGAACGTTTGCCCGGAGATCATGATCCCTCTGATCTGCGATATCAAAGAGTTAAAGTTTGTTAAGAAGGTAGTTGTTGAGACAGCTGATGCTGAGATCGCAGCATCCGACATTGACTTAAAGTATGAAGTAGGTACCATGATCGAGATCCCAAGAGCAGCTCTGACAGCTGACGAGATCGCAAAGGAAGCTGAGTTCTTCTGCTTTGGTACCAATGACCTGACACAGATGACCTACGGCTTCTCCCGTGATGATGCAGGCAAGTTCTTAAATGCTTACTATGATACAAAGATCTTTGAGAACGACCCATTCGCAAGACTGGATCAGACCGGCGTAGGAAAACTGATGGAAATGGCGATCAAGTTAGGCAAGAGCACCCGTCCTGATATGCATGTAGGTATCTGCGGCGAGCATGGCGGCGATCCTACTTCTGTAGAATTCTGCCACAAGATTGGTCTGGATTATGTATCCTGCTCACCATTCCGCGTTCCAATCGCAAGACTGGCAGCAGCTCAGGCAGCGATTGCCAATGCAGGAAAATAGAGAACCACAAGTAATTCTACTTCACAACGCTGGTTGTTACAAGGAAAGATGTGCAGGAATATATGAAGCATTGTTTTGGCTTCCCTTTCCTTATATCTCAAAAAGGGCTAAATCCTAAAAGCTATGGCTTTAAAGGACTTAGTCCTTTTTATATGCAAAAAATTAAATGCTTGACGATAAAAAAACTCAATAATGGACTTGACAAAATATAAAAATTAGGATAAGCTAACTTGTGTGAATGAAGAATAACTTATCTGATACATAAAATAAATATATAGATATAAAAGGAATGGAGTGTGCCAAAGGTTTATGAATTTATCAGAGGCTAAAGAAGGAAAAGAATATATTGTCAAAGATATATTGACAGATGATGAAGAATTAAATGAGTTTTTGTTTTCTCTGGGATGTTACAGCGGAGAGCCGATTACTGTGATCACGCATCGAAAAGGCGGCTGCGTGGTATCTATCAAAGATGGCAGATATAATATTGATACTGATTTAGCGCAGGCTATTTCAATATAAAAATGGTGATTTTGATCACTGTTTTTTTAAAATGATGGGTTAGCTCACGCTAATCTGAGTATGAAGGAGGAAACATCAATGAGAATTGCGTTGACAGGAAATCCCAATAGCGGAAAAACAACCATGTACAATGCGCTCACAGGAAGAAATGAACGTGTGGGAAACTGGGCTGGAGTTACAGTAGAGAAAAAAGAGAGTCCGATCAAGAAAGGATATTACGGCGGTTCGGAGGAACTGATTGCGGTAGATTTACCGGGAGCCTATTCTATGTCTCCGTTTACATCGGAGGAGAGTATTACCAGCAGTTATGTAAAAAACGAAAATCCGGATGCGATTATTAATATTGTGGATGCAACTAATTTGAGCAGAAGTTTGTTTTTTACAACGCAGCTTCTGGAACTGGGAATCCCGGTGGTAGTTGCTCTTAATAAAAGCGATATTACGGAGAAGAAAAAAACAGAAATTGATGTAAAGAAATTAGCGGATAAATTAGGCTGTCCAGTTATTCAGACTGTATCTATAACCTCAGGACATGAAGGATTAAAAGAGGTTGTAAATCATGCAGCAGCATTAAAAGGACGTGTGCAGAAAGCGCCATATGTGCAGGCGGATATTGATCTGCAAGACAAAGCGCAGGTTGAGGCAGCCGACAGGAAGCGCTTTGAATTTGTAAATGGGATTGTAAAAGCAGTAGAAAAAAGAAAAGTTTTAACAAAGGATAAAAATAAGCAGGACAGCATCGATGCGGTGCTTACCAATAAATTTGTTGGAATCCCAATCTTTGCAGTGGTTATGTTTGGCGTGTTTTACATATCCCAGTCTACGGTTGGAACATGGATTGCGGACTGGTTAGTTGGCTGTATTGAAGCTTTTCAGGGCTGGGTTGCAGGTTTGGTGGAAGGAGCAAATCCATTCCTTCAGGCGCTTTTGGTGGATGGCATCATTGGAGGCGTAGGCGCAGTAGTCGGTTTCCTGCCTCTGGTAATGGTGATGTATTTCCTGATTGCTCTTTTGGAAGACTGTGGATATATGGCTCGCGCTACTGTGGTTTTAGATCCGATTTTTAAGAGAGTTGGTTTATCAGGAAAGTCTGTAATCCCTATGGTGATCGGAACAGGATGCGCTATTCCGGGTATCATGGCATGCCGTACCATCCGGAACGAAAGAGAAAGAAGAGCAACCGCCATGCTGACGCCGTTTATGCCGTGCGGAGCAAAGCTCCCGGTGATCGCGTTATTTGCAGGGGCGTTCTTCGCAGACGCTTCATGGGTAGGGCCGACCATGTATCTGGCTGGAGCTGTGTTGATTTTCCTGGGCGCATTATTGGTAAAAAAGATTACCGGATATAAATTCCGTAAATCGTTCTTTATCATTGAACTTCCGGAATACAAAATTCCGAGTTTAAAACGGGCAACCCTTTCTATGCTTTCCCGCGGTAAGGCATACATTGTGAAAGCAGGAACGATCATTTTGGTATGTAACACTGCAGTGCAGATTATGCAGAGTTTTAACTGGCAGTTCCAGGTAGTGGAAGAGGGAATGGAACATACGTCTATCCTTGCCTCGATTGCTTCTCCTTTTGCAGTACTTCTGATCCCGCTTGGATTTGGCGTATGGCAGCTTGCAGCGGCAGCAATCACAGGTTTTATTGCAAAAGAGAACGTGGTCGGCACCCTGGCAGTTGTTTATGGACTTACGAATTTTATTGATACGGATGAGCTGGCGTTAGTTGGCGGAGCAAATGAAGTGGCAATGGTTATGGGACTTACGAAAGTCGCGGCACTTGCTTATCTGATGTTTAATCTTTTCACGCCGCCTTGTTTTGCAGCCCTTGGTGCGATGAATTCTGAAATGCAGGATAAAAGATGGCTGTGGGGAGGAATTGCATTGCAGTTAGCTACCGGTTATACAGTTGCATTTTTCGTATATCAGGTAGGTACGCTGATAACAACAGGAACCCTTGGAAACGGTTTTGTTCCGGGACTGATCGCAGTGGCTGCATTTGCCGGGGCATTGCTTGTGCTGATCCAGAGAAATGAGAAAGCTTTCAGCGCCGAGTATCGTCTCCACGCATAAAAAAGAAAGGATAGCGACGTATGGCAGATTTGTTGGTAACAGGTATCCTGCTGTTGATTATAGGCGCTGCGGCTGTTTATATATGGAAAGCAAAGAAGAGAGGCGTTAAATGTATAGGCTGCCCATCTGCAGGAAAATGTTCGGGAAAAGAAGGACATACAGTGTGCAGCTGCGGATGCCATAGTGCAGAAAAATAGGAAATTTCAGGGAAAGCCCGCACTTTGGAAAAGGTGTGGGCCTTTTATATAAAACACAGGAAATGGAGTGAGGTCTGTGAAAAGCTGCCAGAAAAATGAAAATCCGGATTTTTCCAGGACACAAATGGAAAAAGAAACAATTTTCCGTAAGTTAAGAGCGTGTGGAGGCCGTATTACGGCACAAAGGAAAATTCTTCTGGATATTATTTTGGAAGAAGAATGTGTCTGCTGTAAAGAAATTTATTATAAAGCGATAAAAAAAGACCCTGCGATCGGAATAGCGACAGTCTATAGAATGGTCAGGTCGCTGGAAGATATAGGGGCGATTCGAAGAAACAAAATGTATGAGATCCAGTATGGAAAGGAGAGGATTGAAGAAAATGCATTGGCGGACAAAATACTTGCCAGACACTCTTTTTTTCTAAAAATCCTGGTAGAGGCGGGAGTTGATCAACAGCAGGCAGAAAAAGAGGCCAGTATGCTGGAGTATATCTTGTCGGATGAAAGTTTTGATAAACTGAAAGTATATATGGAGAAAGGAACGTGGGAAAATGGTAAATGAGATTATAATTGCTGTACTTTTGATTCTGGTATTTACAGGAATCCGTTCCGGCACAAAGCACTTTAAGGGGCAGGGAGGATGCTGTGGCGGTTCTTCGCAAATCAGGACAAAAAGAAAAAATTGAAAAATATCATAGGTCAGAAGAGGGTACAGATCGAAGGCATGACCTGTGAACAGTGCAAAAATCGGGTTGAAAACGCATTGAACCGTTTGGAAGGGGTATCTGCAAAAGTGAATCTGAAGAAAAAAACGGCAGTTGTATCTATGGAAAAAGAGGTAGAAGATATGCAGCTCCAGAAAGCGGTTGAGCAGGCGGGGTATAAGGTAATACAAATACGGTGATATGATTGCGGCACGCCATTTGTTGAGAAAATATTTCATTAAAAGAAAAATACTTTGACTGTATATATATGAGAGAATATAATAACAAACCAGAGAAGAGGTGACAGAATGAAACAGCATAGGTTATGGGCATGGGCAATGATTGTTTGTCTCGTCATGTTATTCTATACCGGAAAAAAACACAAATAAAATCGCACAAGACAGAAATGGAGGATATTTATGGATAGTTTAAAATTAAAGAACCTTGCATTGTTTGCAGGCGGAGTATTATTTGGAACGGCAGGTGTGAAAATCCTTTCCAGTAAGGATGTGAAAAAAGTATATGTGGAAGGAACAGCAGCAGTTCTTCGAGCAAGAGATTGTGTGATGAAGACCGCTGAGACCGTTCAGGAAAATGCAGAAGATATCCTGGCAGAAGCAAAGCAGATCAATGAGAGGCGCGCCGCGGAAGAAGCTGCCTCTGTACAGGAAGATACAGTAGAGGATCATGCTGATCCTGAAACAGAGGAAGCGTAATTGAAATTCACTATAAAGCATGAGATTCCGGGAAGAATCCGTATTCATATGGAACAGAAACAAATGTCTTATAAAGAGGCCGATACATTACTGTATTATTTGGATACGCTGGAATATGTCACGCAGGCAAAGGTTTATAGAAGGACGGCCGATGCCTGCGTTTGCTTTTCAGGAAAACGAGAGCTGTTGATTCAGGCTTTAAGAAAATTCCGATATACGTCTGTAAAAGTTCCGGATGAAGTGTTAACAAATTCTGGAAGACAGTTGAATGATATTTATCAGGAGAAACTGATTGGTAAAGTTCTTTTTCATTATGCCGGTAAAATTTTTCTGCCATATCCGGTCAGAAAAGCAGTAGTTTTATGGAAGGCTGTACATTATTTAAAAGAAGGCTGGAAGAGTCTTGCAAGGCGGAAGCTGGAAGTCGCAGTGTTGGATGCATCAGCTATTGGCATTTCTGTTTTGCGAGGTGATTTTAATACGGCTGCTTCCGTTATGTTCCTGTTGGGAGTTGGAGAGACCTTGGAGGAGTGGACACATAAGAAATCGGTAGGAGATCTGGCACGCAGTATGTCTTTGAATGTGTCGAAGGTTTGGCTGAAAAGTGAAGAACAGGAAGTACTTGTTGATTCCAGAAAAATCAAAGAAGGGGATAATATCGTAGTTCACATGGGGAATGTTATTCCTTTTGACGGGGTGGTATGCGAAGGCGAAGGAATGGTAAATCAGTCTTCTCTGACCGGTGAACCGCTCCCGGTTTTGAAAAAGGCAGGAGGATATGTATATGCCGGAAGCGTTCTGGAAGAAGGGGAACTTACTTTTACTGTAAAAAAAGCCGGGGGTTCTTCTCGGTATGAGAAGATTGTTGAGATGATCGAGGAGTCTGAAAAGCTGAAATCTTCGTTGGAAGGAAAAGCAGAACGACTTGCAGATCGATTAGTTCCGGTGACCTTCGCAGGAACAGCTCTTACATGGCTCTTTACGCGAAATATCACGAAGGCTTTAGCTGTGCTTATGGTAGATTTTTCCTGTGCGTTAAAACTCACAATGCCGATTGCGGTATTGTCTGCAATTCGTCAGGCAGGCTCTTATGATATTACGGTAAAGGGCGGAAAATTTTTAGAAGCGGTTGCAGAAGCGGAAACGATCGTACTGGACAAAACAGGCACGCTTACAAAAGCTATGCCTACCGTGAAAATGATTGTTCCATTTTGTGAAGCAGGTGAAAATGAACTGCTTCGTATAGCGGCCTGTCTGGAAGAGCATTTTCCGCACTCTATGGCGAAGGCAGTAGTATCTGCGGCAAAAAAAGCAGGACTTGAACATGAGGAAATGCACTCGAAAGTGGAGTATATTGTAGCTCATGGTATTTCTTCCAGTATAGAGGGAAAACGTGTCTTTATAGGCAGTGCACATTTTATTTTCGATGATGAAAAATGTACTGTTCCGAAGGAATATCAGAAACAGTTTGAAAGCCTCCCGGAAGAATACTCTCATTTATATCTGGCGATAGACGGAGTTCTTGCAGCAGTGATCTGTATTGAAGATCCGTTGCGGGAGGAAAGCGCGAGCGTAGTGAGAGCATTGAAAGAGGCAGGATTTCAGAAGGTTGTTATGATGACGGGAGACAATGAGCGTACAGCAGCGTTCATTGCCCGAAAGGCAGGTGTTGATGAGTACTACTCAGAGGTATTGCCGGAAGACAAAGCCATGTTTATTGAGAAGGAAAAATCCAAAGGAAAGAAGGTACTCATGGTAGGCGACGGGATCAACGATTCTCCGGCACTTTCAGCGGCGGACGCAGGGATTGCAGTCAGCGATGGGTCAGAACTTGCCAGAGAAATTGCAGACATTACGATTCCGGCTGATAATTTATATCAGATTGTGCGATTGAAGTATCTCAGTCAGGCATTGATGAGAAGAATAAACAGGAACTATAAAGAAATAGTGGGTATTAACACATTACTCATTCTTTTAGGAGTGGGAGGAATGATACAGCCTACGACTACTGCAATGTTCCATAATATGTCTACGATAGCAATCAGTTTGCAAAGTATGCAAAATCTTTCGGAAATAGAAGAAGTTTAAACAAATGTGATCCGCTGTCATACCGGCAGTAAAAATGGTTTAACAGAGATTCTGGGAAGCTGTTGCGGATAAAATAGTTTAGGAGGATTTGGAAAACTCTCCGCTGACTGCTGAAATGATGTGATATGAGAGAGGGATAACTGGTTTAAGGCCGGTTATCCCTCTTGCTTTTTAGGACAGAAGGATTATAATAAAAAGTAATATAAAAAGGGGAGCTCGCGCAAGCGGGCTGAGAGTAAGCTGACAGCGCTTAGACCCGTGAACCTGATTTGGATAATGCCAACGTAGGGAAGCTTTTAAAGAGAGAGTGCACCTGCCGGGGTGGGATTATGTCGCTGATGCGACCCGCCGCAGGCGGAGAATCCTGCTTGCGAGATTCGTTTTTATGGCAGCCGAAGTATGTTTTATCGCTGTGAGTCTTGATCGTTCCCTTTTTGTAAACAGAAAGGAGATTCAAATGAAAACGGTATTGACGATAGCAGGCAGCGACAGCAGCGGAGGAGCAGGAATCCAGGCGGATTTAAAGACTATGCTGGCAAATGGAGTATATGGAATGAGCGCCATCACGGCTCTCACAGCACAGAATACAACCGGTGTAAGCGCTATCATGGAGGTGGCGCCGGAATTTCTGGAGAAGCAGCTGGATGCAGTATTTACGGATATACGGCCGGATGCGGTAAAAATCGGCATGGTATCTTCTGCACAGCTGATCAAGGTGATCGCAGAGCGCCTGAGCTTTTATCAGGCGGAACATATTGTAGCAGATCCGGTGATGGTAGCCACCAGCGGAGCCAGACTCATAGGAGAAGATGCGGTGGAGATGCTGAAAGAGCGGCTGCTGCCTCTGGCAGCTTTGGCGACGCCCAATATACCGGAGGCAGAGGTGCTTTCCGGCTGTGAAATCCGGTCTGAAGAGGACATGGAAACAGCGGCCAGGATCATTTCACAGACATATGGCTGCAGTGTACTCTTAAAGGGAGGGCACCGGATCAATGATGCCAATGATTATTTATACAGAATGGGCCATGGAATCTGGCTTTACGGAAAAAGGATCAACAATCCCAATACCCATGGTACCGGCTGTACCCTGTCCAGCGCCATTGCTTCCAACCTGGCAAAGGGAATGGAACTGGAGGCTGCAGTCGCTCAGGCGAAGCGGTATCTTTCTGCTGCCCTGGAAGCACAGCTTGATCTGGGAAGGGGAAGCGGCCCCATGGATCACGGCTTTGCTGTCAGGGGAGAATATTAAGCACAGTGCTTTAGGCAAATTGTGACTAAACTGTGATATTTTTATAAAGTCCTTTACTTGTGGATATCCGGAATGGTACAATGATCTGGCTGCCTCTTATCAGAAAAAAGGGGCAGATGAACGGACGGGAAAGGAAGGAATACAGGATGAAAAAATGGATGACAGTCTGTCTGGCCGCAGTGACAGCAGCAGTATTTATGGCCGGATGCGGCAGTACATCAGATGCAAAGGAAACAGCAAAGGAGACAGCAGCGGCTTCTTCAGAGGTAGAAACCACAAAGGCAGAAACAGCAGCAGAGTCTGAGAAAGAGACAGCAGCGGAAGACGGAACAGCCCAGGCAGATGAAAAGAGTACAGCAGGTCATAAGGAGAGTCTGGATCTGCAGGCTGCAGCCGGAAAGCACCATATAGAGATCAATGTAAAGGATTACGGCACCATTTTCGTAGAGCTGAACGGAGACAGCGCCCCGATCACAGTGGCAAATTTCATGGATCTGGCAGAACAGGGATTTTATGACGGACTTACCTTCCATCGGATCATCAGCGGATTTATGATTCAGGGAGGAGATCCCATGGGAAATGGTATGGGAGGATCAGAACGGGAAATCAAAGGCGAATTTTCCTCCAATGGTGTAGAGAATGACTTATCTCACACAAGAGGCGCCATTTCCATGGCACGTTCCCAGATGAAGGACAGTGCAAGCTCCCAGTTTTTTATTGTACATGAGGACAGTACGTTCCTGGACGGTGAATACGCCTGCTTTGGCTATGTAACCGATGGTATGGAGGTTGTGGACGCAATCTGTAAGGATACTCAGGTAGAGGATAATAATGGTACAGTTGCAAAGGATAATCAGCCGGTGATCGACAGCATTAAGGTCATTGACTGATCAAGTTCAAAGGAGATCTTTCGGGAAGGGGGGTCTCTTTTACATTTTTTAATAAAAATTGTAGGCAATTGTAAGATGCACAGAAGGAAAAGTATGCTAGAATAAAATATGAGATTTTATATCAGAAAGGATGTTTTTATGTGTAAAAATAAAACTGCTCTTTTTCTGGCAGCCGTTTCTTTGTCTGCTTTTTTTGCCGTTTCTTCCCCGGGAGCTCAGGAAGACGCTTCGCGGTTTGTGGACGGTACCAGGATCAACAGCGTAGGTGTGGGAGGACTCACACCGGAGGAGGCCAGAGAACGGATCCAGGGATTTTATGCCGGCGAATACGAGCTTTCTGTCATAAAAAAGGACGGGAGCAGGGAGGTGATCCGGGGAGAAGCAATTGATTATCAGGTTGCGTTGACAGATGATCTGGATGCTATCCTGAAGGCTCAGAACGAAGGGGGGAGGCAATCCGGCCCCTCGGTAGACAATTCACATCAGGCAGCGCTTGTTCCCTCCTACAGCCAGGAAAAGCTGGATCAGGCCATTGAAGCACTTTCCGTATTAAACAGCAGCGCTGTTACAGTTACAAAGGATGCTTCGATTTCACCCTATGAGGAAGGAAAGCCATTTTCCATTGTTCCCGCAGTACAGGGAAATGATGTGGATCGGGAAAAAACGATTTTGGCAGTAAATGAGGCTGTAAAGGCAGGAAGAAATGAATTGGATCTGGAGGCAGAAGGCTGCTACCGAACCGTCAGCCTGTGGGAAAGTGATGAACATTTGAAGAATCTCTGTGATGCCATGAACAGCCGGAGAGAAAAAAAGCTCCGTTATGTATTCGGAGAGGCAGAGGAGTTTTTGACAGGAGAAACCATGGCCAGCTGGATCACGGGGGGATCAGAGGGAAAGATTACTGTTGATCAGGAAAAGGCAGCGGCTTTCGTAAAGGATCTGGCTTCCCTATATGACACAGCTGGAACAGCCAGAACCGTAACAAAGGCAGCAGGAGGTCAGGCAGAGATCACAGGCCCCTATGGCTGGAAGATCGATCAGGCAGCAGAGACGGCAGCCCTTATGGAACTGGTTTCTTCGGGAAGCTGCTGGAGCGAAGGACAGGCTCAGGCCGACAGAGAGCCTGTTTACAGCCAGAAGGCTGCGTCCAGAGAGGGAACGGATTGGGGAACTACCTATGTTGAGGTCGATCTGGGAGGCCAGCACGTTTATATGTTCAAAGAGGGCCAGATCGTATGGGATGCTCCCTGTGTCACAGGAAATGTGTCAAAGGATTATACCACTCCTTCAGGAATCTACAGCCTGACCTATAAGGAAAAGGATCGGATACTCAGAGGAAAGAAAAAGCCTGACGGAACCTATGAGTATGAGAGCCATGTAGATTACTGGATGCCTTTTAACGGCGGGATCGGCCTTCATGACGCATCTTGGAGAAGCAAGTTTGGCGGAACGCTTTATCAGACCGGAGGCAGCCACGGCTGCATCAATCTTCCTCCCCAAAAGGCTCCGGCGCTGTATGATCTGGTGTATAAGGGGATCCCGGTACTCTGTACTCCATAAAATGACCCGCCCGGAGATCAGAAGCATTCTCCGGGCGGGTGATAAAAATTGTATGGAAGGCAGGATCAGAACCCTTCATCCCGATTCAAGGGCTTTAAGGGCTGTAAACGGAATTCAACAGTCATGTCCTTTCGGTTGTAAACTTTCCGGAAATTGGTGATGATCCGTTTCAGCACCATCTCAGCCATTTCTGAAGTAATCGTAGGAAGAAGGATCAGATATTGGCTGATGCTGTAACGGGTAAATACATCACTGCATCTTAGGGAACCTCGGATGGATGCTTCCAGATGCTCCATTGCTTTGTTTAAGATCAGGGTTTTAAGTGATTTTCCATTCAGACCGGTTACGGTAAGCATACACAGATAGATGGAATCGCCGGTGCGGTCAATGGCCCGCCGCTCCAGCTGAAACAGATCACGGAAGACAGGGTATTCGCAGTAAAAGGCGCCGCCGGAGCTTTCTTCGCTGAGAGCGTGCTGGATATGATCCAGATTCAGGTTGACACCCTGTTCGTCATCACGGATGATCTTATACAGATCCTTAAAATGATCAGAGGGGGAGATGGAAAACTCACTGTAAAAGAGATCCAGAGTGTTGTTGTATTCTTCCAGCGCCTGATGGGTGTGGCCGTCCCGATACAGAGAATAAACCAGCTGATAGCGGAATTCTTCGTCAAAGGGTTCAATGGCAATAGCGGTCTGACACAGGGCGGTGATCTGGGAAAAGGCTTTCTTTGCAGTCAGAAGATGAATGGTATAGTGGATCAGCTTTTGATACAGCGTATGGTAATAGGTGCTGATCGGGATGACCCAGGATTCGTACTCCGCTTTTGGAAGAAAATCTCCCCTGTAAAGTTCAACGCCGGCAAAACAGAGGGAAAGGGCTTCCTCCTCCGGGAGAGATTCATTTAACACACGGGTACAGATCGTTTCAAATTCATCAATATCTAAAACAGTAGTATATTCTTTGGTCCAGGCATAGGTTCCGCGCCGTTGGACTAAAAGCTTCTGAGGCGGAATATCCAGAGGCTCTAAAAGCTTTCTTGAGCGGAACATCAGGGTTTTAAGCGCTCCTGCAGGATTAACACCCGGATCATCCGGCCATATTACCTGGATCAGTTCTGCCGGACTGATATCCTTTTTCTGGAAGATTGCCAGATATTCTAAAAGAACCCATGGCTTTTTTGACTGATTGCTGCTGTCGTTGATTACCTTCCCCCCGGCTTCGATTGAAAAGCCTCCCAAGGTATGTATATAAATTGTAGGATTTAAGTCAAATGCTGATGGCATCTTTTGTAACTCCTTCATACTAATATATGTTAAGTATAACCATATAAGGGGAAAATGTCTACATCTTCTGCCGGAAAGAAAAAGAAAAATGAGAAAATAGCCCGATTTGTAACCGGATTGTAACCGGAAACTGATATACTAGAAAAAAGTGACAGAAAAAGGGGATGAAAAATGCCAATGACCAAAAAAGGTTTATTGCCGAATGCATACCGGTTTATCCATATTGCAGCAGACGGATTTGAAGACCGTATACTGAAGGGGAGACTCTATCATGACAGCCGGGAAGGCGGTATGCCTTTCATCGGCCTTTCGGAGATGATACTGATCCTGGAGGAATTATTCGATGAGATCCACTATCCAATAAAGAGCGTTGACTATAGAAATTTTTCAGGAAAAAGCCGGGAGCTGAAGGCCGAGACCGGAGAAATGGAGGCTTCACAGCTTTTGCCGGAGCGAAAGGGAAAAAAAGCTGATTTTACGCTGCATGTAAAATACAGATACAATGCTACCTGGCAGGGGAGCATTACCAATCTGGGAACAGGGGAACGGAAGTCGTTTTTAAGCCTGATGGAGCTTATGGATATTCTGGCAGTTTCCTTAGGCAGCCAGATCCGTCCCGGAGGAACCGGTCTTGGAAAGCGGATGTGTGAGGTAACGGTACGAAATTATGAGGGCTGTCAGATGGGAGGCGATGTATCACACCCGGCAGTAGCAGACCGCAGAACCTTTATCAACGAATTTGATCTGAAGGAGGAGATCGCGGCCATGCTGGATCCGCTTCCGGAGGGAAGCCGGCCGGATGGCATCATTATCCCCCGAAGCTTTCATGTGGCAGTTGGAAATTACGGCCCTGCAACGTTTGTGGTTCGTATTCTGTTCCGGCGCAATGCTACCTGGCAGGGAACTGTCAGCTGGAGGGAAAAGCGTTCACAGGTAAATTTCAGAAGCTTTATGGAGCTTCTTTTGCTGATGCAGGAGGCCGTGGGGCGTACTGGTGAATGGAAACAGCAGGAAAGGAACATTTCAGTATGAACGAGAATGAAAGGAAAAGCGGCGGAAAGCGGCGGGTGCTGATGTTTATTCTGCTGGCTGTATTTCTTATAAGCGGCGCTTTGACCGTACATCAGTATTTAGAGGATAAGCGGATCCAGGAAGAATATGAACGACTGGCAGAGGAAGTGGCCAGACAGACAACAGAAGCTCCTACAGAGCCTGAAACGGAGGAAACAGAGCCGTTAGAGGAAGCGTATGTCTCTCCTATTGATTTTGAGGCGCTGACTGCGGAAAATCCGGACACCATAGGATGGATCAGGATCCCTGATACAAATGTGGATTATCCCATCGTGCAGGGAACGGATAATGATTTTTATCTGGATCACGATTTTTATGGGAAGGAAAGTGCGGCAGGCTCCATTTATCTGGATTTTGAAAGCGAAGCGGATCTGCAGGGACGCAATCAGATCCTCTACGGCCACAATATGAAGAATGGAAGCATGTTTAAGGATATCAACCGCTACAAGGATCCGGAGTATTTTAAGGAGCATCAGTATTTCAGCATCTACACGCCGGAGCGTGAGATCCGCTTAAAAGCTGTGTCCTGCTACTATGGAGAAGCCAAGCCCATTGTACGCATGACGGGCTTTAAAACCCAGGAGACATTTGATGAATTTGTAAGGACAATGGTGGAACCCTGTTCCTATAAGGAAGAGGTAGAATATCCGGCCAGAAGTATTTTCACTCTGGTAACCTGCAGCTATGAGATCAATGATGCCAGAACCTTTCTTTTTGCCGTAGAGGTGGATGAGGAGGGCGATCAGATCCCCATGGATGAGGAATATAAAGAAAAGATGGAGGCTGTTCTGGAAAAAAAGCTTAAGGCAGCGGAAAATATTTCCGATGAAAATGGAAAATAAGGTATTGGAAAACCGGAAATGTTATGATATACTACGCATCAGAAACATGCAGAAGTATGTGTGCAGTATTAAAAATGGTTCGTGACAAAGAAGTCATACCTGAAGGGATGGGTGTGACTTTTTTGTCTGTTTTCCATTTTTTGGTATATGCATCAGATTTGATCATGCTTTAGAAGAAAGAAAACAATGAGGAGAGAAAATATGAAGAAGAATGTAAAGAGAATGATGGCACTTGCAGCAGCAGGCATTCTTGCAGCAGGGGCGCTGACCGGCTGCGGCGGCGGAGCAGATACGGCAAAGACAGAAGGAGCAGCAGCTTCTGGTGAAAAGAAAATCCTTAAAGTGGCTATGGAGTGTGCCTATGCTCCTTACAACTGGACACAGCCCGATGATTCCAACGGCGCAGTTCCGATTTCCGGAAGCAATGAGTATGCTTACGGTTACGATGTTATGATGGCAAAGAAAATCTGTGAGGAGCTGGGATATGACCTTGAGATTGTGCGTCTGGATTGGGATTCTCTGATTCCAGCCGTTACGACCGGACAGGCAGACTGTGTGATCGCAGGACAGTCCATTACTTCCGAGCGTCTTCAGGCCGTTGATTTTACCGTTCCCTATTATTATGCAAGTATTGTTACCCTGGTAAAAAAAGGAAGCAAATATGAAAATGCCAAGAGCGTAGCCGATCTGGCAGGCGCTACCTGTACCTCCCAGCAGAGCACCATCTGGTACAACACCTGCCTGCCCCAGATCCAGGATGCCAATATTCTGGCAGCCACTGCCAATGCTCCTGATATGCTGATGTCTCTTAACGCGGACAAGTGCGATCTGGTAGTGACGGATCAGCCTACCGGCAAGGGCGCTCTGATCGCATACCCTGACTTCAAGCTCATAGAGTTTGGTGGTGGAGAGAATGATTTCCAGGTAACAGATGAGGATATCAACATCGGAATTTCCCTAAAGAAGGGAAATACTGAACTGAAGGAAGCCATTGACAGCGTGCTTTCAAAGATGACAAAAGAGGATTTCTCCAAAATGATGGATGAGGCCATTTCCGTACAGCCTCTTGTAAACTGATGATCTCTGCCGGCAGATCCCGGCAGCTTTACAAATAAGGAGAATATTATGCCAACCGATTTTTTTGGCCGTGTGATGGCTGTGTTCAGCCGTTACGGCGTATCCATGCTTCAGGGCGCAGGCGTCAGCTTACAGATTGCCTTGGTGGGAACCATTGCAGGCTGTGTCATTGGCTTTGCAGTGGGCATTGTCCAGACCATACCCTCAGAAAAGGGAGATAATCCGATCAAACGGGGAATCCTGTGGATCGTGAAGCTTATTTTAAATATATATGTGGAGTTTTTCAGAGGTACTCCCATGATGGCTCAGGCCATGTTTATTTACTATGGACTGATGCCGCTGTTAAATATCAACAGCTCTATTTTAAATGCCGCTTATTTTATCCTTTCCATTAACACCGGAGCATATATGGCGGAGACTGTCCGCGGAGGTATCCTTTCGATTGATAAGGGACAGACCGAGGGAGCCATGTCCATCGGAATGACCCATGTGCAGACTATGCTGTATGTGATCCTGCCTCAGGCGCTGAGAAACCTGATGCCCCAGATTGGAAATAACCTGATCATCAATATCAAGGACAGCTGCGTTCTTTCCGTGATCGGTGTAGCAGAGCTGCTTTATAAGACAAAGGCCGCAGCAGGTGCGCTGTATATGAACTTTGAAACGTACACCATTACCATGGTTATGTACTTTATCATGACCTTTGCATGCTCCCGTCTGCTGCGCCTGTGGGAAAAGAAGATGGACGGCGCGGACAACTTTGATCTGGCAACAACGGATACGCTGGCATATACCAGCGGTATGTACCGTTATCCCGACGACAGAGATAAAAAGGAGGGGGTATAATGAGCGAGAAGATACTTGAAATCCGCCATTTAAGCAAGACCTTCGGCACGAATCTGGTCTTAAAGGATATTGATTTTACCGTCAATAAAGGCGATGTAACCTGTATTATCGGAGCCTCCGGTTCCGGAAAATCCACCCTCTTGCGGTGTCTGAACCTTCTTGAAACTCCAACCACGGGAGAGATTCTGTACCATGGAAATAACATTGCAGACCCAAAGGTAAATGCAGCCAAATACAGATCAAGAGTGGGAATGGTATTTCAGAGCTTTAACCTGTTTAACAACATGACAGTTCTGGAAAACTGCGTGGTAGGACAGGTAAAGGTACTGAAAAAGGATAAGGAAACCGCCAGAAAGAATGCTCTTTCCTATCTGGAAAAGGTTGGAATGGCTCCCTATATCAATGCAAAGCCAAAGCAGCTGTCCGGCGGACAGAAGCAGAGAGTCGCCATTGCCAGAGCGCTGGCTATGGAGCCGGAACTTCTGCTGTTTGATGAGCCCACCTCAGCTCTGGATCCGCAGATGGTAGGAGAGGTTTTGGAGGTTATGAGAAAGCTGGCCTCTGAGGGACTGACTATGATCATCGTGACCCATGAGATGGCCTTTGCAAGAGATGTTTCCAGCCAGGTCGTATTTATGGCGGGAGGCGTAATCGTGGAGGAAGGCGAACCGGCACAGATTTTCGGAGCTCCGAAGGAGCATCAGACGAAAGAGTTTCTGGGGCGGTTTATGCATGAGAGAGCCGCTTTATAACTGAATAGTAAAGAGAAAGCCCGGATGAAGGGCAGCCTTAGGCTGTCTGTTCGTCCGGGCTTTTTGGCTGTCATCCCTATGGAAATTACCTGGCCTTTGTGATGTAGGGATAAATCTCTTCATAAGCCTCTCTCTGGGCCTCATCCTCAGGAAGAGCCGGGATCAGACCCGTACAGTCCATGGAAGAACAGGCCTGAATATCAATGTCATAATTGTTTTTATGGACCTGAGTTTCCGAATGTCTGCCGGCTGGATGTCTTGTTTGCTCCATTTCTTGTCACCTCCTGACACGCATCACCATGTTCTTTTGATAGTGTGGATTTAAGAGCGGTTTTTATGCGGAAAGGCAGAAAGATAAGGTGGAAAAATGGGGAAGAAACGGGGAAAAATGTTTATGGAAGCGTAAGCAAAATGTAAAAAAGACAGGGGGATTTTATGATATAGTAAGAGTAGGAATACATGGGGAGGTACGGCATATGATGGAATATTTTTTTATGGGCGGATTTGAGATCATGTTTTTGATGGTATTTGTGCTTATTTTCGGGATGATCCTTGTGATGATCGTGCGTGGAATCGGAGAGTGGGGAAGAATAACCGGTCTCCCAGGCTGGACGTATCTGCAACGGTTGTTTCCAAACGTACACATACCATGAGAAATCAAAACCATACAAGCTCTTCCAGCTACTATGTTACCTTTCAGGTGGAAAGCGGAGACCGGATGGAACTCAGGCTGGGCGGAAGAGAGTATGGGCTTTTGGCAGAGGGAGATAAGGGAAAGCTTCATTTTCAGGGAACGAGATATCTGGGGTTTGACCGGAGCTGGTAGAGCGGGGAAATGGATATGGATGAGGAAAATGACCCATCTTAAGGGAAATTTTATACTTCTGCTCCTTGATTTATGGATGGACTGCCACTATAATAGAAAAGAATGGGTTTTGGCACGTTTTATGCGTGTGAAGGCAGCCTGTTCAGAGGGAGAAATAGCACAGTATGGATAATAACAAGAAGCAAAACCAGAATATGAACAGTAACTGGCAGACCATTGCCATGCTGGTGGTGGCTGCTCTGCTGACGATCATGATCGTGAGCTGGATGAATTCCGCAGTGGAATCCAGACAGCGCAAGGAACTGTCATACAATGAATTTGTACAGATGGTGGAAGACGGCAAAGTGGAATCCATCCGGGTAAAGGATGCTGTTATTGAAGTAATGCCAAAGGCAGAGGCAACGGAATATTCCCAGCAGATGAAATACTATGTAGTCCGTATAGAAGGGGATTACCAGTTTTTAAATCGTGTGCTGGAGAACAATGTTATAACCAATCGGGAAAATGGCAGTACCAACGCACTTCTTATCGCTCTGCTTAACTATGCAGTACCGTTCCTGATCCTTTTGTTCCTTATGAACTTCACCATGAAGCGCATGGGCGGAGGCGGCATTATGGGCGTTGGAAAGAGCAATGCCAAGATGTATGTCCAGAAGGAAACCGGCATTACCTTTAAGGATGTGGCCGGAGAGGACGAGGCGAAGGAGTCCCTGACAGAAATTGTAGATTTCCTTCACAATCCCGGAAAGTACACAAAGATCGGTGCAAAGCTTCCAAAGGGAGCACTGCTGGTGGGGCCTCCAGGAACGGGTAAAACCCTTCTGGCAAAGGCGGTGGCAGGAGAAGCACATGTGCCCTTTTACTCCCTGTCCGGTTCCGATTTTGTGGAAATGTTTGTGGGCGTGGGTGCGTCCCGTGTCCGTGACCTGTTTAAAAATGCGACAGAAAATGCGCCGTGTATCATCTTTATCGACGAGATTGACGCTATCGGCCGCAGCCGCGACAGCCGCATGGGCGGAAATGATGAGAGGGAGCAGACCTTAAACCAGCTTCTTTCTGAGATGGACGGCTTTGATTCTACAAAGGGACTTCTTGTTTTAGGAGCTACCAACCGGCCTGAGATCCTGGATCCCGCGCTCCTTCGTCCCGGACGTTTTGACCGCCGGGTAGTAGTAGATAAGCCGGATCTGAACGGAAGAATCAATATTTTAAAGGTACATTCCAAGGAAGTGCTTTTGGATGAAACCGTTGATTTTAAGGAGATTGCTCTGGCTACTTCTGGCGCTGTGGGCGCTGATCTTGCAAACATGATGAATGAAGCTGCTATCAATGCAGTTAAAAACGGCAGAAGTGCTGTTTCACAGAAGGATCTCTTTGAGGCTGTGGAAGTGGTTCTGGTCGGTAAGGAAAAGAAAGACCGGATCATGAGCAAGGAGGAGCGGCGGATCGTATCGTATCACGAGGTAGGACACGCTCTGGTAAGCGCCCTGCAGAAGCATTCGGAGCCTGTACAGAAGATCACCATTGTTCCAAGAACCATGGGTGCATTGGGATATGTAATGAATGTTCCGGAAGAAGAGAAGTTCTTAAATACCAAGAAGGAGCTGGAGGCCCGTCTGGTAGAGCTCATGGGCGGCCGCGCGGCAGAGGAGATTGTATTTGAGACTGTTACTACCGGAGCTTCCAACGATATCCAGCAGGCCACCAATCTGGCAAGAGCCATGGTAACCCAGTATGGTATGTCTGAGAAATTCGGCCTCATGGCCTTAGAAAGCCAGGAGAACCAGTATCTGACCGGCCGCGCCGTATTAAACTGCGGCGACGCCACAGCGGCTGAGATCGACAAGGAAGTGATGAAGGTCTTAAAGGACGCTTATGAAGCGGCAAAGAGCCTGCTCAATGAGAACCGTGACGCCATGGATCAGATCGCAGACTTCCTGATTGAAAAGGAAACTATCACCGGAAAAGAGTTTATGAAGATATTCCGCAAGGTAAAGGGAATCCCGGAGCCTGAGGAAACGCCGGAGGAGGAGAATGGACTGCCGGATACGGAGCATCTGAAGGCTGAGGATGATGCGGCTGGGGCAGTAAGGGAAAGTGAGCCTGAAGCCAGATCGGAACATTCGTCTGAATCAGAGGCAATGGATGTTACAGAGCCTGCAGAGGAAAAACAGGCAGAGGATACCCCATCTCAGGAATAAAACATAATATGCGACAGGATGAAGATTCTGTGCAAAAGGAAAAAAGCTGCTTTTAAGCCGTAATCCCCTTATGAGGGGAATGGCTTTGGAGCAGCTTTTCAATTTTCAGCGCCTTGACCAGTAATATCATGGGACTGAGCAGCTCATCCTCCATTCTGGGAAACTCCATCATTTACCCTTTCGGCTGCGAGCCATAGCTGCATATTAAAAACAATCGTTATCCTACCGAAAATCCTTCGGAAGCTGCCCATACCGCCGCTTGTAAGCCCGCAGAAAGGTAGAATAATTTTGAAATCCGCACTGATAACAGGCGGTGGTGGCATTTACGCCCAGAGCCAGAAGTTCTCTTGCTCGGGCCAGTCTCTTTTCTGTGATATAGCTCCCAATCGTAAAGCCGGTTTCCTCCTTAAAAACACGCATCATATGGTAGGGGCTTAAGCTGCACACAGAGGCCAGAGCAGGGATGGAGAGGTCTTCTTCCAAATGATTGTTGATATGGGCCATAAGTCCGGAAACCCGGTAGTCCAGAGAACTGGTGGTGACATAGGGGCCGGAGGAGGAGAGGCAAGACCGGTTGAGTAAAATAAGAAATTCCAGGCACAGAAGCCGGGAAAAAAGGGGAGATGCAAAGTCTCCTTTTTGGCTGTTTGTTTCATTTTCAAGTTGTTTTAAAAGGACAGCCATAGGGCGGAGCTCTTCTTTTGCAAACCGCAGAACCTGAGAGTGGCGGTAGCTGGCTGTGCTGAAGCATAGGGCCAGATCGCTGTCTGCGTGTTTATGAGCTTCTAAAAAGGCAGGTGAGAGATATAGGATCAGGCGTTCATAGGGACAGGAAGGATCCGGTTCAGGACGGTGGATCTGGCCCCGGTCCACCAACACCATATCCCAGGGCATGAGGCGATAGGAGCGGCCCTCGATGGAGTATGAAACGTTTCCGTTTATCAGGATCAGTATTTTCAGAAAATCGTGGTGGTGGTATTCATAAGGTCCTTTTCCCAGATCCTTAAGGTGGAAAAAGCGGAATTCTTCCTTTAAATATCCCTGGGGGCGGGAAGTCTGGGATGACGGCTGAGTTTGAGAAGTCACGGTTGGTATCCTCCTTTTTGACGGATGGAATTCTTTCTTTTAATATAGCATTATTTGCAATATAAAACAGCATAAAATTAATATTATTATAAAATAATGCCTGATAAAATAGAATTATAACATGAATACGGCAAAACCGCAGAAAAGTATCTGTGGGGAAAGAGAGCAAGCTATGAGACTGACTATTGAAAAATATCACGGACTTGGAAATGACTATCTGGTATATGATCCCAATAAAAATAAACTGGCCCTGACCCCTTCGCGGGTTCAGCTTTTATGTAACCGAAATTTCGGCGTGGGAGCGGACGGCATTTTGGAGGGGCCTGTGATGGAGAATGACAGGATTTCCATGGTGATCTGGAATTCGGATGGAAGCCGGACGGAGAACAGCGGAAACGGCGTGCGTATTTTTGCAAAATATTTAAAGGATGCAGGCTATGTGCAGAAAAAGGATTTTACCATCCATTCAGAAGGCGGAGAAATCGACATCCACTATCTGAATGAAGAAGGAACAAGGTTAAAGGCCTCTATGGGAAAGGCGTCTTTCTGGAGCGATGAGGTTCCGGTAACAGGGCCAAGGAGGGAGATTATCAATGAAACCATGGTCTTTGGACGGATTCCCTATCCTGTTACCTGCTTATCGGTAGGAAATCCCCATCTGGTAATCCTTATGGATGAGATTTCAAAGGAGCTGGTGTGCCGGATCGGAAAGTATTCGGAGAATGCCAGACAGTTCCCGGAAAAGATCAACACACAGATTATGAAGGTATTAGACCGAACCCATATTCAGACTGAGGTGTATGAGAGGGGCGCAGGCTATACGCTGGCTTCGGGAAGCGGCTGCTGTGCGGCTGCTGCGGCTGCCTACCGTCTGGGCCTTACGGATCCGAAAATGATCGTCCAGATGCCGGGAGGAACTCTGGAACTGGAAATCCGGGAGGATGGAAATGTTCTGATGACCGGAGATGTGGGATATGTGGGAAGCATAAAGCTGGGAAATCATTTTACAGAGCAGCTTCGGGCGCTTGACAAATAAAAAAACTGCGTTTATAGTTTTTTACAGATACAGGCAAAAGGGCGGGGTATCGCATCAGATCCCCGCCCTGATACATTTTACAGGGATTGGAAAGGGTTTTTGCCATCCCTGGGAGAGGGTGGTTAAACCATGAACAAATACAGCAGAGAGGATATCCTCAGGATCGTCCGGGAGGAGGATGTGGAGTTTATCTGCCTGCAGTTTACGGATCTGTTTGGAATAATGAAGTCTGTGACCATTACAGCCGGACAGGTGGAAAAAGCCCTGGACAACCGATGCATGTTTGACGGTTCTGCTACTCAGGGCTATGTGAGGCTTCAGGAATCGGATATGTATCTTTATCCGGACACGGATACCTTTGAGATATTTCCCTGGCGTTCCAGACAGGGGCGGGCAGCAAGGCTGATCTGTGATGTGTGCCATCCCGACGGAACGCCTTTCCAGGGAGATCCGCGCTTTGTGCTTAAAAAGGCCGTTAAGCGGGCGGCAGATATGGGATATGTGATGGAGGTAAAGCCAGAGTGTGAGTTTTTCCTTTTTCATTCAGACGAGGAGGGACGGCCCACGATCCAGACTCATGAGCGGGCAGGATATTTTGATACGTTCCCTATGGATCTGGGAGAGAATGTATGCAGGGATATTGTGACAAATCTGGAGGAAATGGATTTTCAGGTGGAGTCCAGTCATCATGAGATTGCTCCGGGGCAGCATGAGATCGATCTGGGGTCCATGGATGCCTTGAGGGCTGCAGATCAGCTTCTCACCTTCAAGATGACAGCCAAAACGATTGCAAAGAGCCATGGGCTTCACGCCACCTTTATGCCAAAGCCCAAAGAGGGAGTTAATGGTTCAGGGATGCATCTTGTTTTGTCGCTGAAAGACTCACAGGGAAAGAACCTGTTTGCAGACCCGGCAGATCCTTTGGGACTAAGTCTTACGGCCCGTCATTTTATGGCAGGAATTTTAAACCATATGAAAGAAATGACGCTTCTTACCAATCCGACGGTTAATTCCTATAAGCGGCTGGTTCCTGGATATGATGCCCCGGTTTATATTGCCTGGTCGCCTTCAAACAGCAAAAGCTGCCTGATCCGCATTCCGTCTCCGGGAGGAGAGGGGATTGAGCTGCGCTGTCCGGATGGGGCCATGAATCCATACCTGGCACTTGCAGCCTGCCTTCAGGCGGGACTGGAGGGGATTGAAAAGGAGCTGGAGCTGCCTTCCTGTGCAAAAGAACCGATATCGTTGGCTGATCAGGAGGAACTTAATAACTGCGGGATTGACCGGATCCCAAACACTCTTGGAGCTGCCATTGAGGCATATGCAGGCAGTCTTTTTGTGAAAAATGTTCTCGGAGAACCGATTTATATTAAATATCTGGAGGCCAAAGAGAAGGAATGGGGAGAGTTCGGCATTCAGGTGACGGACTGGGAGATCGCCCAATATCTGTATCAATATTAGTGTGCAGCCTGGCAGGAGGAGGTGGGAAGGATGGCAAGTATAATCGCGGCATTTTCAAAGCCACAGGATGCCGGAAATATCCGGGCCATACTCAGGAAGAATGGCTATGAACCAGTTTTTGCGTGCACCTCCGGGGCTCAGGTCCTGGCAGCGGCAGAGAGTTTAAACGGCGGGATCGTAGTCTGCGGCTTCCGCTTTGAAGATATGGTCTGCGAGGAGCTGCGCCGCCTGCTCCCATCCTCCTTTGATATGCTTCTCATTGCTTCCCCGGCAAAATGGAGCAAACGGGATACGGAGGGAATGATCTGCCTTTCCATGCCCTTAAAGGTACATGAGCTTTTAAGCACCATAGAAATGATGCTTGAGGCCAGAAAACGGCGAAAGCGCAGAAAGAGGACCCGTCCTCAGGAGAGAAGCGCCGAGGAAAAGGAACTGATTTTAAAGGCAAAAGCTCTCCTGATGGATCGAAATACGATGACCGAGCCGGAAGCCTACCGATATATACAAAAATGCAGTATGGATAATGGCACCAGCCTGACCGAAACTGCTCAGATGATCATCAGCTTAATACACATGTGAGGTAGAACCATGAATTTTGTAAAAATGCAGGGAATTGGAAATGACTATGTATATGTAGACTGTTTTAAGGAGAACGTAAAAAATCCAAGTGCAGCAGCCCGATTTGTCAGCGACCGGAGGTTTGGCATCGGTTCAGACGGCCTGATCCTGATCTGCCCTTCTGATGTGGCAGACTGCCGTATGGAAATGTACAATACAGACGGTTCACAGGGGAAAATGTGCGGAAACGGCATCCGCTGTGTGGGAAAGTATGCCTATGACCATGGGATTATTTCCCCGGATCGGAGAAGCCTGACCGTAGAGACTCCGGCTGGGATTAAGGAGTTAAAACTGGAGGTCGAAAACGGCAGGGCAGTGATGCTCACTGTTGACATGGGAGAGGCAGTTCTCACTTCTCAGCTTCCGGAAACGATTTTGGTAGATGGAAAACAATGGGAGTTTACGGGAATTGATGTAGGAAATCCCCATGCAGTGTATTTTATGGATGAAATAGACAGCCTGGATCTGGAGAAGATGGGACCGTCTTTTGAGTTCCATGAGCGTTTTGTGCCGGATCGTGTAAATTCAGAGTTTATCCGCGTGATCGACCGTACACATATCCAGATGCGGGTATGGGAGAGAGGCAGCGGAGAAACCTGGGCCTGCGGCACAGGAGCTACGGCCAGCGCCATGGCAGCTATTTTGCTGGGATTAACAGAGGATGAGGTGCTTGTAAGCCTTAAGGGCGGCGATTTAAGGATCCGTCTGGATCGGGAAAGCGGCCATCTGTTTATGACAGGGCCTGCAGTGGAGGTGTTTAACGGAGCCATAGAGCCTTTGTGGGAGGACGGGGAAGAAGGCAGCCTTTAAGAGTACGATGGAACTGGACGGCTTTATCGGACAGTTTCAGAAGTTTGGAAAGACCAGTACCCAGATTGTATTTTCCACTCATCTTGGGCCAAGTGGTGTGGATGTGGATCACGCATATCAGATATAGACGGTATCCTGGCCGTTTATCCGCCGGCGCCAAGGAAACATCCGTCTCATTTTTACATATGGTATAAGGAAATGAAATATGTAAAAGGAGCTGCTTATGGAACAGCAAAAAAGTGTGATCATAGACGCCGGACACGGCGGGGCAGAGCCGGGAGCCATGTTTGAGGGGCGCAAAGAGAAGGATGATACGCTCCGTCTGGCATTGGCTGTAGGCGAGATACTGGAAAATAATGGGATTCGTGTGATGTATACCCGTACCACGGACGTATATGACACGCCTCTGGAAAAAGCCATGATTGCGAATGGATCGGGAGCTGATTTTTTCGTATCCATTCACCGGAATGCCATGCCTGTTCCGGGAACCGGAAAGGGAGCATTGAACCTGGTATACGAAAATACCGGTCCGGGAGCATTGATGGCAGAAAATATCCAGAAAAATCTTGTGAAAGCCGGATTTGACGATCTGGGAGTTCAGGAACGTCCCGGAATCATTGTGCTCAGGCGGACTAAGATGCCGGCTGTGCTGGTGGAGGCGGGATTTTTAGATCACCCGGAGGACAACAGGATTTTTGATGAACAATTTGATCAGATCGCCCAGGGGATTGCAGACGGGATATTGACCACCTTTTCCCAGCTGAAGAAAGAGACGGAAGAGAAGCGGTACTATCAGGTTCAGGTGGGAGCATACAGGGAACGGCCGCGGGCAGAGTTTCTGGTAAGGGAGCTTGCAGCCAAGGGATTTCCGGCTTTTCTTGTATATGATGACGGGCTTTATAAGGTGCGGGTCGGCGCTTTTTTGCAGATGGACAATGGAGTCCGGATGGAGCAGAGAGTAAGACAGGCCGGATATCCTACCATGCTGGTGAGGGAAGAGGCGAAGTAGGAGAGGTAAGATTTAATAATATCCTTTATTTAGTGATAGACATAGTGAAATATTTAAAAGAGATGCTGTTTATAATTATCTATATATAAGAAAACAGCATCTCTATGTAATTTTTATTTTTCAAATAGCTGCTTTCGATATTCAGCAGATGTTATACCTTTATTTTTTACAAAAGTTCTTATGAAATGATTTGCGGTAGAATATCCTATGGATGAAGAAATATCCTTGATTGTAAGATTGGTTTCTGCAAGGAGCTGGGTTGCATATGTCATTCGAAGATTTGTTATATAATCAGTAAAACGTATATCGGTTTCTTTTTTAAACCAGGAACTAAAGTAATTGGGTGAAACGTGAAATTCAGTAGTCAAAGTATTGATGGAGATATCATCCATATAGCTTATGAAGACCGTGAGTAATTCGAATGGGTGAGTAATTTTTTAAAAGCATAAAGCTGTGTTTGATTTCAGCAAATGGAATAAAACTGGTATAATAGAAAATAGTCAAGTTTCCATTTTCCTGCAGATTCAGGCTTTGTTCCAATAGGTCTCGCAAATCGGATAAGACGGTGCCTGAATATTGAGGAGAGGAACTGCAAAAGGCAATATAGATTCCATCATGTCTGGGGATAATTACAGTTTTAATGGAACCATATAAATTTTCTGCCTGATACAAAATATCCAGATTAGGAGATGTATCCTGATCGTAACAGCAAAAGCAGACGAGACAGAATAAATCAGATAAGTCATCAACATGTTGTTCGTTTAAAAGTATACTTATCCTGAATTATTCACGACTTTGCCACGAATGTGGCTGAAAGCCACATAGTTACTGTATTTTAACTGAATATTGCTTTTCACCTATCAAGTGAATGAAAAAAGAGCATCCATTTGTGGTAAAATTAAGGTGTCTAATCAAAATAAATACCAACAAAGGAGCCCTTTATGAGTATTGTAAACACCTTATCACTAGAAAGCAATAGACAAATTAAAATAAATTTTGATGGAGGAGATTTATCCTCCGATGCAGGATTGCTTCTCATCAAAGAATTCTGTACTTGAAAAAGACACCCTTGCATCACAGCCTACGGTATCAAGATTCTTTAACCGTATGGATGAAGATACCTTAAACCAGTTACTTATGATTGGCAGAATACTCCGAAAGAGAGTTTATCGTATTCAGATGCCACAGGCTGTTATTCTGGATCTGGATTCCACTCTTCTTGATGCATACGGCAAACAGGAAGGCAGAGCCTTTAACTTTCATTATCAAAGCAATGGATACCATCCACTTGTCTGTTAGGATGGAATGACCGGAGATCCGTATTCTGCTTCGTGGTGACAGCGGTTTCGCTACACCTGATCTTTATAAGCAGTGTGAGGAAAACGGCACAAGCTATGTGATCCGGCTGAAGGAGAATGGCATTCTCCGCAAAAAAGCATCCTATCTTGTGGATGAGCTTGATGAGATCACCAAAAATAATAAAGTCGATTATGCAGTAGCCTATGGCGAATTCATGTATAGAGCGAGTTCATGGCCTTATGAAAGGCGTGTGGTATGCAAGGTTGAAAAGCCGGAAAACCAAATGGTTTACATGTACACATTTGTTGTCACAAACATGGATTCCTCACCAGAGTATCTCATCAAATTTTACTGCAAGCGAGGGCTGATGGAAAACTTCATTAAAGAAAGCAAATCCGGTTTTGATTTTGCGTCCGTAAGCAGTCATACCAGAATGGTAAATGCCAATAGACTGCAGGTACATGCTCTTGCGTATAACATATTTAATTGGTTTAGAAGATTGCTGCAAAAGTAGTTCATTCAGCAGGATATATCACATTCAAACTGTGCAGCAGTTGCCCCTATAAGAATGAATTCTATGAGACACTTTCAAATATCGGCAAGCTGAATGTACAGCTGGAATAGCAACTATTAACGAACCTTGATAGCTTAACAATTGCACTCTGAACTCTGCCACAGGGATTTTATACCCTTTTGACGGGTTAATTGAGTGATGTTATGGCTGCATGGATCAATTTTCAGATTCATGGTACTGTTATCAATTCAGATACTGTTCCGTGAATAATTTAGGTTAAATCAATAATGAGTGCAAAAAATCGTTTCATAATCCTATCTCCTTGCTAGCCTCCTTGCTAGCCTTATAATACTCTCTGTCAAATTGAAAAGAATCTGCCCATCTCCAGGCAGATTCTCCCAATGTCTATCATATCATGCTGTCTACTCCAAAAATCCCCGAAGTCTCATATAGTCCTTGATCAGGACGATCATCTGGTCATAGTCAATGCGGCTGGCGTTGATGGGCAGGTCATAGTTTTCCATGTCCATCCAGTTGCGGCCAGTAAAGTAGCGGTGGTACTCGGTACGGGTACGGTCAATGCGCTTCATCCGGCGCAGGGCCTCTGCCTCGTCTACCTTATCCACATCCATAATGCGGCGGACTCTGGTAACGGTATCCGCATATACAAAAATACGGATCACATCATCCAACTGATCCTGAAGCACATAGTTGCCGCAGCGTCCCACAATGATGCAGTTTTCTGATGCAGCCAGCTTGCGGATGACAGAGGACTGGAAACGGAACAGATTTTCCGGAGAAGTGATTTTATGGCCGTTCTGGGCGGGTTCTGACAGCTCCGGCTTTATATTAGTCACAATGCGGTACAGCAGGTTATTTCCCGCCTTTTCATCTGCCAGACGGAAATACTGCTCCCCGATGGCGCTGGTCTCTGAGGTCATCTTCAGGATTTCTTCATCATAGAAATGGATTCCCAGTTCCTTTGCCAGACGTTCGCTGGTTAAGCGTCCTCCGCTTCCGTACTGACGTTCTACCGTAATTACAAAATGTTTGCTGCTCATAGATTTATGCCTCCTTTTTCGGTTAGATCACATCAATATGACACATTTTCATAGCGTTTAAAGCATTTTCGTGGCTTTGTGGAGTTACGCCGGCACAGCAGTCCGCCTTTACGCAGATTTCCGCCTCTGGCGTCTTTGCCTTGATCAGCAGGGCATTTGAGATCACACAGATATCGGTACACAGTCCAAGAAGCTCAATTCTTTCATATCCGCCTGCTGCTGCATACTCTGCCAGTTCGGGGCTTCCAAAGGTAACTTTCTCAAAGCGCTTTCCGTCAAACTCCCTGAGGCCTGCATCCAGCTCCCAGCCTTCTGTTCCCTTCAGACAGTGGGGAACAGGAAGCTTTTTCCCCTCCATGGTATCCATGTAATCAGAACCATGGGTGTCCAGGGTAAATACAACCTCATCCCCTGCTTCCCTGTATTCACAGATCCGTTTCCTTACAGCCGGAACAATCTGCTGTGCTTCCAATGTACCCAATGCTCCGTCTATGAAGTCCTTCTGCATATCTACAACCACTAAAAGTTTCTTCACGATTCTGCTCCTCCCGATGATCTTGTGTGTAAACTTTCATTTTGTACTATAATAATACCACAAATTTACATCTTGGGGAATATAAAAATAAAAACACAAAAAGTAGTTGACAAATGGCAGTTCCTGTATTAGTATACAAAACAACAAGCCAAACCATTGAGAAAGAGGAGTAAGCTTCCAAAGCATTTTCACAGAGAGCCGCGGGTGGTGGGATCGCGGTACTAGGCTGGCAGCTGAATGGACTTTCGAGGGCGGTCCTGAACGATACAGACATACCGGTTACGGCAGTCGATGTAGGGACTGACGGATTCTGCACCCGTTATGCATGCAGCGCATATGATAGTATGTGAGAGTGGACTATTTCAGTCAATTTGAGTGGCACCGCGGATTCGATTCGTCTCAATTACAACCAGGTTGTAATTGGGACGTTTTTTTATTTTCATGATCAAGGAGGAAAATATTATGAGAAAATCAATGGCAATCCTTTTAACAGCAGCTATGAGCGCATCCCTGTTGGCAGGCTGCGGCTCCTCTTCCCAGAGTTCATCCTCTGCCCCGGCAGAAAAAACAACCGCGGACAGCAGCTCCTCTTCCAAAGAAAATGCAGATGCTGCTCCGGAAGAAGGCGCAGACGCATCCTACACCATCGGCATCGGACAGTTTGCAGAGCACGGCTCTCTTGATAACTGCCGAGAGGGCTTTATCCAGGGACTGGCGGAGGCAGGAATTGAGGAAGGAACCAATCTTACCATCCTCTACAGCAATGCTCAGGCAGACGGCGGTACAGCCAGCCAGATTGCCAATACCTTTGCAGGGAAAGATGTTGATTTAATGTGCGGCATTGCAACGCCCATGGCACAGGCACAGTACAGCCTGGCAATGAAAACAGATATCCCCGTTATCTTCACCGCAGTAACCGATCCCGTTGCAGCAGAGCTGGCAAATGCGGACGGAACTCCTGTAGGAGAAATCACCGGAACCAGTGATAAGCTCCCCATTGAACAGCAGCTTCAGATGATCCGTGAAATTCTTCCCGATGCAAAGAACATCGGAATCATGTACACCACCAGCGAGGTAAATTCCGAATCAGCCATTGCTGAGTATAAGGAACTGGCGCCAAAATACGGCTTTGAGATCATAGATTCCGGTATCTCTTCCTCTGCTGATATCCCGCTTGCTGCCGATACACTTATCGGAAAGGTGGACTGTATTACTAATCTGACAGACAATACGGTGGTTGCTTCCCTTCCCGTTATCTTAAGCAAGGCTTCCGCCAAAAATATCCCTGTATTCGGAAGTGAGATTGAACAGGTAAAGATCGGCTGTCTGGCAGCTATGGGACTGGACTATATTGAGCTTGGAAAGCAGACCGGACAGATGGCTGCAAAGGTATTAAAGGGCGAGGCAAAAGCCAGTGAAATGAATTACGAAACCATCAAGGAAGCAGCTTTTTACGGCAACACAGAAGTAGCGGAAAACCTGGGAATCACTCTTCCCGAATCGCTCACCAGCTCTGCCGTTGAAATGTTTGACACTATTGCACAATAATTTGGAGGACGATCATGACAATCATCTTGGGTATTCTTGAAGAAGGCCTGGTTTACGCCATTATGGCCCTGGGCGTTTACATTACCTATAAGATCCTGGATTTCCCGGACCTTTCCGTTGACGGCACCTTTCCTCTGGGAGCTGCCGTCACAGCCGCAGGCATTGCAGGAGGCTTCCTCTCTCCTGTGGCCGCCCTTTTCGTATCCTTTTTAGCCGGCGCTCTGGCCGGATGCGTCACCGGCCTGATCCATGTGAAGCTTAAGGTCCGCGATCTTCTCTCCGGCATTATTGTCATGACAGCCCTCTATTCCATCAATCTGAGGATCACGGGAAAAGCGAATCTTCCGATTTTCAGCAAGGAAACTATTTTTTCAAATGAATTTCTCTCCGCAAACGTACCGGAAGCTTTTAAGCCCTATACCACCACACTGATTCTTCTGGTACTGGCCGTGCTCTGCAAGGTGCTGCTGGACGCCTATTTAAAAACAAGATCCGGCTATCTGCTCCGGGCGGTAGGCGACAACGAGACATTAGTCACTTCGCTTGCTAAGGACAAGGGGCTGGTAAAAATCATCGGTCTGGCAATTGCCAATGGCTTTGCAGCCCTGGCCGGCTGCGTATACTGCCAGCAGAAAGGCTTTTTTGAAATCTCTGCCGGCACAGGAACCATGGTGATCGGTCTGGCAAATGTAATCATCGGAACACAGCTTTTTAAGCGGTTTGGCTTTGTAAAATCCACCACAGCCGTTATCATCGGCTCTATCCTCTATAAGGCCTGTGTCTCTGCAGCTCTTCTTGTAGGCGATCTGAAGATTGCCGGCCTGAACTTGTCTGTCCCGGTTACTGCTTCTGATTTAAAACTGATCACCTCCGTACTGTTTTTGATCATCCTTGTATTAAGCCCTGCGGGCGGAAAGAAGGTAAAGAGCCATGCTTGAGCTGAAACACATCCATAAATACTACAATACGGGTACGGTCAACGAAATGTGCCTGTTTGAAGACTTTAACCTGACAATCCGGGATCACGAATTTGTATCCGTTGTAGGAAGCAATGGTTCAGGAAAGACTTCCCTTTTAAATATCATCTGCGGCAGTATCCCTTTAGATGAAGGGACGATCCGCATCGGCAATGAGGATATTACTAAAATGGCAGAATACAAACGCCAGCGCCGCATCGGCCGTGTCTACCAGAATCCGGCTATGGGCACCTGCCCCTCTATGACGATTGCAGAAAACATGGCATTGGCAGACAATAAGGGCAAATTTTTTAATCTGCGCCCCGGAAAAAATAAACAGCGGATCGATTTTTACCGTGAAAGCCTCCGCACACTGGGTCTGGGACTGGAAGATAAGATGGATGTAAAGGTAGGCGTTCTCTCCGGCGGCCAGCGCCAGGCCATGGCGCTGCTTATGTCCACCATGACTCCGATCGAATTTCTGATCCTGGATGAGCACACGGCTGCACTGGACCCAAAAACCGCAGAAACCATCATGGAGCTCACAGACCGCATTGTAAGGGAAAAGAATCTGACTACCATTATGGTAACCCACAATCTGCGCTATGCAGTGGACTACGGAAACCGCCTGCTGATGATGCATCAGGGCAAGGCCATTATGGACAAAGCGGGAACAGAAAAAGAAGAAACAAGAATTGATGATATTCTGAAAAAATTTAATGAAATCAGCATAGAGTGCGGAAATTAGTAAAAAAAGAATCAGGCAGCCGGCCATTTCCGGTTCTTTCTGAACTTTGGGTATTATGTTTAAAGCAGGTATTGAAAAATACCTGC
>ERZ831601.94-NODE-94-length-98801-cov-4.092875_pt1 | contig 98801 bp, 79 predicted proteins | sample MGYA00519578_ERZ831601 | MGnify/ENA primary metagenome ERZ831601 (study PRJEB31850, sample SAMEA3708717) | human gut metagenome | biome: human gut; feature: human-associated habitat; material: faeces | place: China | collected 2014 ... | reverse complement strand
AGAAGTTAAACAACTTCCAGAAACAAGAATGGTTTTTGATTATATTGATTTATCAAAGAAAGCGATCCTCATAAGGTTCGTTCCAGAAGATGAACAGTCAGCTGCAAATTTAAAAAATTTTAGAGATGAGGTTTCTGATAAATTAGGTGTGCGTTTTCCGGATCATGACAGCTATGGATTTCATATCAGTATTGCATATCAGTTGTGGGAAATGACACAGGATGAGAAAGAGAATATTCAAATAGTCTGCGAAACATTATCACAGGAAATGAAAAATAATAAAGCTTCTTTTACTCTCCGACAGCCGGAAATGACATATTTTTATAATATGTATAAATTTCATTCTACTCGGATTTTAAGAGAGGATTGATTCCATGCAGGAGCTTCGGGAACTGACATATGCCAGCATGAGTGCTAGGATTTTGCTTCGATCATTATAGGATTTCTGTATTTCTCACATTAAAGAGTATTCAAAAGTATGAGCATGCAGAGCTGATTCAAAAACTGTCGAATACAGATGGGATTCAATATATAGGGGAAGTTTGATATTGGTGGTATAATGGTTCAATAAAGTATAAAGGAGACTTAGCCAATGGAACTTCAGAAAATAAATACCCAAAAGCAGCTTCTGCGCAGGCAGATAAAGGAGAAAATCGTCTACCTTGATCCGGCTTACTGTCATCAGGCAGATAAACAGATCCGACAGTGGATTTTAAACTGGAAATATTTTCAAAAGGCAGAAACGATATTCTGCTTTGTGGGAACTGCCGGGGAGATTCATACCAAACCGCTGATTCAGGCTGCTTTGGATCAGGGAAAGCGGGTGGCTGTGCCAAAATGCATTTCAAAGGGGATCATGGAGGCACGGCAGATCCGTTCTCTTGGCGAATTGTATCCCGGAAGCTATGGCATTGAGGAGCCGGAGAAAGCTGCCGAGATCATAGAGCCGGAAGAAATTTCGCTGGCACTTGTTCCGTGTCTGACCTGCTCTGAGGACGGCCGGCGTCTGGGATATGGAGGCGGTTTTTACGATAGGTTTCTGCGATCCGTTCCTGGCCCTTGGGCCGTGCTTTGCAGAGGGCGTCTGATGGAGGCGGAAATCCCCTGGGAAGCCCATGATCTTTTAATGGATGTCGTCATCTGGGAAGAAGGAATCTTGGAGTTGAAATGAGGACAGGACAGAAAAAACAGAGCGGTTTTTCTTATTTGAAGTCATAATCAGGAAAAATTTGCTTATATTGTAAGTAAGCAAGGATTTTTTGAGGTTTCAAATGGTAAAAGCTCAGGAAACAAATTCCAGAGGTTTCTTACAGGTCAATGTAGTCAATATTCAGAACAACTTTCCAATTAAAAATGCAACTATAAGTATCAGCACAAAGGGAGAGCCGGATCGGGTGATGGAGGAAGTAAGCACCAATTCCTCCGGACAGACAGAACAGCTCTCCCTTCCTGCGCCTCCGGTGGAATACAGCCTGAATCCAGGAATCATCCAGCCCTATTCAGAGTACGATCTCATCGTCCGCGCAGAGGGATTTGAGCCTCTGGCGATTTCCGGCACAGAGATTTTAGCAGATTCCAATGCGATCCAGCCTGCGGCTATGACACCCTTGGCGCAGGAGCAGCCTCCCGAAGATCCGGTAGTGATTCCGGATCATACCCTTTACGGTAATTATCCGCCCAAGATTGCGGAGGATGAGGTCAAACCGGTCAATGAAAGCGGAGAAATCGTATTAAGCCGTGTGGTAATTCCCCAGACCATAGTGGTTCATGATGGCGTTCCCACTGACTCTACCGCTAAAAACTATTACGTTCCCTATCGGGACTATATTAAAAATGTAGCCTGCAGTGAAATTTACTCTACCTGGCCGGAAAGCTCCATTACCGCTAATGTACTGGCGATCATGTCCTTTACCTTAAACCGTGTGTACACTGAATGGTACAGAAATCAGGGCTATGATTTTACCATCACCTCATCTACAGCTTTTGACCATAAATGGATTTACGGCAGAAATATTTTCCAGAGCATTTCTCAGGTAGTGGATGAAATTTTTGACGCCTATCTGTCCCGTCCCGGCGTCCGTCAGCCGATTCTGACCCAGTACTGCGACGGAAGGCAGGTCAGCTGTGAAGGCTGGATGACGCAATGGGGATCCTGTGATCTGGGAAAGCAGGGCTACAGTCCTATAGAGATTTTACGGTATTTCTATGGAGACTCTATTTATATCAATACTGCCGAGCAGATTTCAGGCATTCCTGCCTCATGGCCCGGTTCTGATCTAAGCCAGGGAAGCTCCGGCTCCAAGGTGCGTCAGCTTCAGGAACAGCTGGACGCCATAGCCACTGTTTATACAGCGATTCCCAGAGTAGCGCCCGACGGCATCTACGGCCCGCGCACAGCGGCTGCGGTGCGGGAATTCCAGAGCATCTTCGGCCTTCCCCAGACAGGAGCGGTGGATTTTGCTACCTGGTACCGGATTTCCCATATCTATGTGGGGATTACAAGGATGGCGGAGCTTATATAGGGGCAGTGAGCCAGATCATACAAAATAATCTCCAAATCTGTTTTTCAGATAGGATACCATTTCCGCCTCTGTTTTTCCGGCCAGATCAAGAGCGAGAGAATTGGCGTTAAAACGATGTGTCTGGGCAGAAAATCCCAGCTTAAGCAGCCGGTCAATATCTTTGTTTTCCAGAAAAAAGTTCACCCTGATTACCGGAAGTTCCCGACTGTTGAGAATATTGAAAATTCGGGTAGAAAAGCAGAAAATACAGTCATATGACAGATCATTTAATCGGTGTATTTCGTTCAGGTTCAGGGTTTCTACCCACTGAAATGCAATGTATTCTCTTAACTGCTCCAGAAAAAAACTGATTCGTTCAAAGTTAATGCTGGTCATAATAATGATTCGCTTTCTTCTGCGGTCGGCAGTCCGGTTTTTTATAATATGTTTTTCCACCATAAGGGTCAGGGTGGACAAATGCTCATCCAGAAGGGAAAAATTATATGCAGCCTGAAAATATATTCCGTATCTGCGGATCTGTTCGTAGAGTACGGGAAATTTTCCGGCTGTATTTTCTACTGTTTTATCTACAAACGTACAATGAAAATAGTCCAGGGTGATTTCTCTGTAAAAATATTCGTAAAGTTCTGAAAATCCTCGCTGATGGAAAAAGGATGTGCCAATCCGTTTACAACATCTTCTGCAAAACGCTCTGTAATCTGCCAAAGGCGGGCATCAAAGGGAAGTGTGGGATTTTTTGAAAAGTTCTGCATACTTAAAGCTACATTATAGAGCTTATTTTCCATGGGTGAGTCTGTGAAATGGAGATCCAGAGGTTTAAAAGGCAGACGGCAGGAAAATGTTGTGTCCGGTTTTAAGGGACGGGTTTCCATGATACAGATAAAAAGCAGAAGGAATTTTTTAGATGGATAATTCAATGCCAGGTGGTTTTCTTCAAGAAAATGAGTCAGTTTTTCAGCGGCAGGGGAAAATCCTTTTTCCAGATATATCATAGCCGTTTCGAAACTTTGACGTTCAATGGGAGTATTGGCAAAACGGGCATGAACCCGGTTTTCCGGTGTGAATTCCAGCAATGGGTGGAGAATATCGATCACAAGAAAACAGAGCTGAAGCTCGTCTCCGGTTATGGTAAGTCCCTTTTTGTGGAGGGTTGTCAGAAACAGTCTGTATTTTTTCAGAAAAGATCGCAGCTGCCCTGTATCCTGTTTTTTTGTTGTCAGAGACAAGCCCCACTTTTCATACAGTTCCGAGGCATTTACGTAGCCGCAGAAGAAAATAGTGACAATCATAACCATAATTCGCTCACTGGATGAGCTGGCGTAGTCAGAGGGACTCATACTGCGGATGAGAGATACAAGCTCTTCGTAGCTTAAACGGCTGGAGCAGATTCCCTTTTCGATTTCAATGACTGGAGAGGGAAAGGAAAGGTTGATTTGTTCTACTGCCCGCCGGATTGAGGTTTCATTTTTTCCAAATTGAAGGGCAGCCTTGGCAAGGGGAATGGAGTGGCGCTTTTGTATAAAGCGAAGGAGTGTAAGATCATTGTAATTAAAGCCCATATAGATACCTCTTTTTATATACTGAATCAGATAAATATATTATAAAAATAAAGGTAACTAAATGCAAGAAATTTCTATACGTTTTCTGCCTTGAAGCTTCCGCATTCCTCTGGCATAATGGACACAGTTCACAAGCGCGCTATGGGTGAAAAAAGGCAGATGTAAGGCCTGCGTCTGTATTATGCAAATGAAATCACATCTATGGAGGAGAACGGTATGAACAAGAAAAATTCAAGCTGGAAAGAGGGAATACAGACCTTTGGACGTTCCCTGCTTCTTCCGATTGCTCTGCTGGCACCGATCGGTATGGTAATGGGTATCTGCAGTGCTATGGGACAGTCGTATATGATCGATAAATTTCCTTTTTTGGGAAATGAAATCGTAAGGCTTATTTTTTCCAGTCTTCAGTCAATTACCAGTATTATTTTTAACAATATTCCACTTTTGTTTGCTATGGGTGTAGCTCAGGGAATGGCAAAACAGGAAAAGGGAATTGCAGTATTTGCATCTACGGTTGGATATCTGGCATTAAACATAGTAATGAATGTTTATTTAAAAGCCACAGGAACTCTGGCAGATCCTGCAGTTGCTGCTCAGGTGGGACAGGGTACTGTACTTGGAATTCAGACATTAAAGATTGAGGCTCTGGGAGGCCTGATTGCCGGTCTTGTAGCGGCAAAAGTGGCAGACCGTTTTTACCGTCTGGAACTTCCTCTGGCATTTGCCTTTTTTGGAGGAAAGAAATCCATTCCGATTATTACGTTTGTATGTATGATCCCTATTGGTCTGGTTCTTCCTGTAATCTGGAATGCACTGACAAATTTTTTAATCAGTATTTCATTTATTTTTACAGCACCTTATATCGGAAGCTCTGTTTATTATACTTTAAACCGTGCGCTGATTCCTTTTGGCCTTCATCATGTTCTGGCTTCTCTGGTACGTTTTACAGAGGCAGGCGGTACCTATATGCTTAATGGACAGGAATATGTTGGTATTTTAAATGCAACCAATGAGATTCTGTTCAACCTGGGTCCTACAAGCGAATACTGGACACAGCTGATGCCAAAGCTCACCAGCTATCTGGGTGGTGCACAGATGCTTACAACTCTGTTCCGTGTTCCGGCGATCGGACTGGCTATGTACCATACATCCTATCTGAAGAACCGCAAGATTGCGAAGGGCGTAATCCTGACCTGCTGCCTGACAGCATTTCTTGGAAATATTACAGAACCGCTTGAGTTTTCCTTCCTGTTTATTTCACCGGCGTTGTTTATCCTTTATTGCGTAATGTGTGGAATCGGACTTCTTCCATATCAGTTATTAAAGATCAGTATTGGTTACATCCGCGGAACTATTTTTGACTTTGGTATTTTTGGTCTTCTGTATGAGAATACACACTGGATTGGTCTGGTTGTTTTAGGAATTTTTAACTTTATTGTATTTTATTTTGTATTTAAATGGTTTATCTTAAAGTTTGAACTGGAAACACCGGGAAGAGAGTCCTTTGAGGTAGAGGAGTCAGCAAGCATTCTCTTAAAAGAAAAGAACTGGCCGGCTATTGCTGAGATTGTAATCGATGGTCTGGGCGGAAAAGAAAATATTTTAAATGTGGAAAACTGTATTTCACGTCTGAGAGTCGACCTTTCTGATCCCAAGAAGGTAGATCAGGTGAAATTAAAGGATTCCGGCTGTGCGGGAATTTTCTTCCCGTCAGAGAAGCACATCCATGTTGTTTTTGGACCTCATGTGGAATTTGTGCGCCATGCAGTGGATGATAAGTTAAAACAATAAGGGGTGGAGACCATGAGAGCTTTATATGATTCAAAAAGTAAGCTGGATGACAGGGGAATTAAGAAGCTTTTGAGTGAGGAAAATAAATACCGTACATGGCTGAAGATTGAGCAGGCTCTGGCATATTCACAGGCAGAAGAGGGCTTTATTCCGAAAGCAGCAGCAGAGGATATAGGAAGTGTAGCTTTTGCAGATCTGGATATGGAAGAAATGAGCCGGATTAAAGAAAAGGTGGGACATGGATTTGTGCCCTTTGTAAAAGTGCTTGTAAGGGCCTGCAGGGGAGAAGGAAAAAAATATGTTCATTACGGTGTGACTACTCAGAATATTCAGCAGACCTCCCAACTGTATACAGCAAAGGAAGTGACAGAGATCTATAAAAGCTTTCTGGCAGATATATTAGAGCACCTGGCAGCTCTTGCCAGGGAAAATGCCCATACGGTTATGGCGGGAAGAACCCATGGAAAACATGCTATTCCTATTACATATGGTTATAAAGTATCTGTCTGGATCAGTGAGCTATTAACCCATCTGGAGCGCTTTGAAGAAGCAGAGAAGCGGATCTTTACGGTGATGATGGGAGGAGCTGTAGGAGGCTTCAATGCCACAGGACTTGTGGGAAGAAGAGTTCAGGAGCAGGTAGCCGAACGGTTAAACATGTCTTCCATGGAGGTTCCCAGTCGTAATATGAGTCAGATGAAGGTTGAATATCTGATGAATCTGTGTCTTCTGTGCAATACATTTCACAAGATGGCAGAGGAAGTGTATTATACGGGAATTGAAGAATTTTCTGAGGTGTGCGAAGGTTTTACGCCTGGAACGATTGGGAGTTCCACCATGCCTCAGAAGATCAATCCCAAGCTGGCAAAGGGAATCATAGCGAATTCCCAGAAGCTGTATTCTCTTCCGGCAACGGGACTTTATTCGGCTGTGCGGATGTTTGAGGGTGACAGCAGTTCCTATATGCTTTTTGATGGTCTTATGGAAGAAGCGATGGAGCTTACTGCTGAGGTACTGATCCGTGCTGAGGAGCTTACAAGAACTTTGAATGTCAATAAGGAGCGAATGCTTGAAAATGCCAATATTAATCATGGACTGGATAACAGCGAGTATGTGATGATGAAGGCAGCAGAACGTCTCGGGAAAGATAAAGCTCATGAACTTCTTTATGATAAGGCTATGAAGGCAGAACTGGAAAACAAGGACTATTTTACTGTTTTGACAGAAGATGAAACACTTTCATCCATGTTTACAAAAGAGGAATTAAAGCAGTTGATTGACCCGGCCAGCTATACAGGCTTGTGCAGTGTTCTGGCTGTGGAAATGGCAGATAAAGCTGAAAAGGCAGCTGCAATCATAAAAGAAGAGCATAAAAATCAGGACTCTTGGGAGGAATTGAAATGAGAGAATCACATATTATTACCATTGCAGGAGCAGGGAGCGGACGTGTACCGGCGCTGGTAGGTACTTTGGTACAGTATAAGGAACGATTTCCATTAAAGAAGATTATTTTTTATGATATAGATGAAGAACGTATGGGAAAGATGGAAGCTTATGACCGTCTGGTGTTAAAATGCTACTACCCGGAGTGTGAGGTAGTATTTACCACAGATGAAGATGAAGCTTACAGGGAAACAGATTTTGTGTTCTGTCAGATGCGTGTAGGAAAAACCCGGATGCGCTCCTATGATGAAAAGCTTCCGCTTAAGTATGGTCTGGTAGGTCAGGAAACCTGTGGGCCGGGCGGATTTGCCTATGGTATGCGGTCTCTTGGAGCCATGAAGAAAATGGTGGAAAAGGTTCGTTCCTATTCAAAAGACACATGGATTTTAAATTATACGAATCCCGCTGCCATTGTAGCTTTGGGACTGGATCAGATGTTCCCGGACGATAAGCGGATTTTAAACCTTTGTGATCAGCCATTTTCCATGATGAAGAGCTTTGCGAAGATTCTGGGCGTTCCGCAGGAGAGTCTGAGGGCCAGATATTTCGGTCTGAATCATTTCGGCTGGTTTACAGAATTAAAAGATACGGAGGGGAAGGATCATTTTGAAGAGCTTCGTACCTATTTAAGAGATCATGATTTTAAACCTTTTAATGCGGAGCAGCGTTCCAAATCGTGGCTGGATACTTATATGCGTGTAAACCAGTATATGAAATATTTTGACGAGTATATACCAACCACCTATATGCAGTATTATATGTTCCCTCAGGAGATTGCTGCTGAAAGTGATCCAAATTATACAAGAGCAGATGAGGCCCGGGATTCCAGAGAAAAGCAGGTATTTGATGCGTGCGCTCTGGCAGAGGGACGGGAAAATATGGATGGAATAGAGATGCTGACCAACAGTGTATTTGGAAACCTGATGGTAGAGGTGGCAGAGTCCATTGCATACGATCTTAATAGAGAATTTATTGTTCTTGTACGAAATGAAGAAATTATTCCGAATTTTGAAAAAAATGCTATTATTGAAGTGGCAGGAACCATTGGAAAGGATGGAGCCAAGGGTTATCCTTATGGAGAGATTCCTCTGTTTTACAAGGGATTGATGGAAGGGCAGTATGCTTATGAGCAGCTGACCGTGGATGCATTCAGGGAAAAGAACTATGAGAAGGCTTTGATGGCTCTCACAGTCAATCGTACGGTGGTAGATCCCGGTAAGGCAAAGGCTGTTTTGGATGACCTGATGGAGGTTAACCGAGAATACTGGTATCTTCAGTAACAGGAGGAAAGACAGATGGTTCTGTATTCAAAACACATTATTTTGGAAAGTGAAGAATTTGATGGTTTTTTAGAGCTGGAGCATGGGAAGATTCAGGGAATCCATAAAAGCTGGGAAGGTTCTTATGAAGATTACAGTAACTGTGTGATTCTTCCGGGATTTATTGATATCCATGTTCACGGCTGGGCTACCGGTTCTTTCTGGTATGAAAAAACAGAGGAGTCGTTGCGGAAAATGTGCCATACTCTTCCATTCTCAGGAGTTACATCTTATCTTGGAACAACGGGAGCGGACAGTGTTGAGGAGATTAAGAGATGTATTCATGCAGCAGATCAGGTATATGAGGAAAATGAAGAGGGGGCAGAACTTCTTGGCGTTCATCTGGAGGGACCGTTTATTAATCCCAAGTACAGAGGAATGCAGAAAGAGGAATGCTGTCTGAATCCGGATATACAGGTAATGAAAGAACTGTATAATACATTTCGTCATAAAGAACTCTGCCGACACATGACTCTGGCAGTTGAACTGCCCGGAGCCAGGGAGGTTTTGGAATTTTGCCGGGAACACAGAATACAGACAGCTATTGGCCATAGTGCAGCTACATTTCAGGAAATCAGGGATATAAAAGATGTGGGAATCGGCGGTTTTACACATACGTTCAGCGGAATGAAAGGCTTTCATCACAGAGAGCTGGGAGTAGCGGGTGCTGCGCTGTATTTCGATGACATGTTCTGTGAATTTGCAAAACAGACAGGTTTGACAGTATCCCATGAGGCCTTTGATATTGCTTTTCGTATTAAGGGAAGTGAGCGTATTATACTGACAACAGACTGTACAGGACTGGCACAGACCCAGACTGAATTTGAGCATTATGTGAGAAAGCTGCGTTTTGTGAAGGATGGAAATAAGGTTCGTATCGAACATTTTGACGGACGAACGGAATGGCTTGATCCGGAGGACTACAGTGCAGTGAAAAATGTGGAAATGGGTTATGCTGAGTCTGTGAAAAACATGGCTGCCCATACAAAAGCAGACTGGTTTGATATTATGCGGATGACAAGTTTAAATCCAGCTAGATATATCCATGTAGATGATAGAAAAGGAAAAATTGCTCCCGGAATGGATGCGGATCTTACTATTATGGATCAGGATAAAAATCTGATCTGCGTGTACTGCAGAGGAAGGGAGATCCGGGAAGCATGAAATGTGCGGTAAGTGATTTTGACCGGACTCTCTATGTGAACGGAGCAGTCAGTGAAAGAAATATAGAGGCTGTAAAGCAATGGCAGAGGAAGGGAAATCTGTTTTTTATCGCGACAGGAAGAAATCTGGCATCTATTAAAGAGCAATTGGGATTTTTTGATCTGGAACCGGATGGGCTGATTCTGAATAATGGAGCAGCTATTATGGATAAAGAGGGGAAGCTTCTGCTGTGCCGTATCATAGAGAAAAAAACAGCTCTTAAAATACTCAGGTTTCTTCATGAATTAAATGAGGATGGAAGCGGCGTTTCCATGACAGATAAAAAAATCAATGTACTGTCTTCTTCTGGAACAACGACTCAGAAAGCCTGTGATGGAGTATGCAGGATTGATCAGATTGAAGGCCTTGAATCAATTCTCCAGATTCATCGGCGGAATAAAGATGAAGCATATATCCGGAGGCTTTGCAAGGTAATTAATGAGAGATTTGACCAGGTAAGTGCATTTGCGAATGTATGGAATGCAGATATTGTAGCAAAGGGAGTGGATAAGGCAGCTGCAGTGCACTGGATTTTAAACCGCAGACCGGATATTGATGAAGTTCGGGTAATGGGAGACAGTGCCAACGATGCAGGAATGATACGTGAATTTCACGGTGCAGCGCCGGTATGGGCTTCCGCAGAAGTGCGTCAGACGGCAGCAGGAGTACTTAATGATGCAGCAGAGCTGCTTGAAGATTCATGTCCATCAGCAGTATGTTTTGAGTTTAGGAAAAATTAACTACCCATTCCTCCCAAAATGAGTTATACTGTTAAGGAACGAATAAAGGGAAATGATTCCTGCAGGGTGCGCTGCATCCGTTGGAGCAGGAGATCAGGAAAGGGAGCAATATGGGATTTTTATTTGGAAAAAAGAAATCGGAGTTTGTATCACCGGCAGGAGGAACACTGATGGATATCACAGCAGTGGCAGATCCGGCATTTTCTTCCAAGATGATGGGAGACGGCTTTGCCATTGATCTGACAGAGGGCGAGGTAGTTGCACCCTTTGACGCAGAGGTAACGGCAGCTTTTCCAACCGGTCATGCATATGGCCTCAGAAGAAAGGACGGGGTAGAGTGCCTGATCCATATCGGTATGGATACAGTAGAGTTAAACGGCGAGGGCTTTGACGTAAAGGTAGAGCAGGGCGCCAAGGTAAAGCAGGGCCAGACTCTGGTAGTGGTAGATTTAGAGGCAGTAAAGGCAAAGGGCAAATCTCTGGTGACTCCGGTGATCTTCCCAAGCGGAGCCGCATTTACTATGAACAAAAAGGATGGAATCGTTGCAAAGGCTGAGGAGAATATTCTGAAATTTTCATAAGAAATCCAAAACAGGGCAGAGACGTTAAAACAGTGCGTTCTGCCCTGTTTTTCTGCCTTGATCTGTACAAGCAAGTTTCATGCCAAAAAAGATTAGATTACCACAAAAAAATTTAGGATTCCAAGCCATTGAAAAATAAAATGAAATAAAGTATAATCTTTACAATTTGGGCTGACGCAGAAATACGGTCCCTGGAGATGCTTAACACATTTCCAATCCCCAACAAACACACATAAGAAAGGACAGGTACCCCCATATGAAAGCATACCTTATATTGGAAGACGGCACTGTGTTCACCGGCACCAGCATTGGAGCAGAGCGTGAAGTGATCAGTGAGATCGTGTTCAACACTTCTATGACCGGTTATCTGGAAGTGCTCACTGACCCGTCTTACGCAGGCCAGGCAGTAGTTATGACCTATCCACTTATTGGAAACTACGGAATCTGCCGTGAAGACATGGAATCAGAGAGAGCATGGCCGGACGCTTACATTGTCCGGGAATTATCCAGGATCCCAAGTAACTTCCGCAGCGAAGACACCATTCAGAATTTCTTAAAGGAGCAGGATATCCCAGGTATCAGCGGCATTGATACAAGAGCACTTACAAAGCTTTTGAGAGAAAAAGGAACCATGAACGGCATGATCACGACTAAAGAGTATACAGACCACTCTGAGGTTTTAAAGCGGATCAGAAATTACTCCGTAGAAGGTGTTGTTTTAAAGACTACCACAAAGGAAAAATACGTTCTTCCCGGAACCGGAAAAAAAGTGGCTCTCATGGATTTTGGAGCAAAGAAAAATATTGCCCGTTCCTTAAATGAGAGAGGCTGTGAGGTAACGGTTTACCCGGCGGACACACCGGCAGAGGAGGTGCTGGCAGCAAACCCGGATGGCATCATGCTTTCCAACGGCCCCGGCGATCCAAAGGAAAATACGGCTATTATTAAGGAAGTAAAGAAACTTTATGACTCCAATGTGCCGATTTTTGCCATCTGTCTGGGACATCAGCTCATGGCCCTTGCAAACGGCATGGACACCTATAAGTTAAAATACGGCCACAGAGGCGGAAACCATCCGGTGAAGGATTTGGAGACAGGACGAGTTTACATTTCTTCCCAGAATCACGGCTATGCGGTTGATAATGCAACTATTTCCCCTGAAATCGCAGAACCTGCATTTATCAATGTCAATGACGGAACAAACGAAGGCTTAAAATACACAGGAAAGAACATTTTCACCGTGCAGTACCATCCGGAGGCCTGCCCAGGCCCCCTGGATTCCGGATACCTGTTCGACCGTTTCCTGAAAATGATGGAGGTAAATGACTGATGCCAAAGAATCCTGAGATCAAAAAAGTTCTGGTGCTGGGCTCCGGCCCTATCGTAATCGGCCAGGCGGCTGAATTTGACTACGCAGGCACACAGGCCTGCCGCTCTTTAAAAGAAGAGGGCATTGAGGTTGTGCTCTTAAACTCCAATCCCGCGACTATTATGACAGATAAGGATATTGCAGATCGGGTATATATTGAACCCCTGACTGTAGAGGTGGTAGAGCAGTTAATCTTAAAGGAGCAGCCGGACAGTATTCTTCCTACTCTGGGTGGCCAGGCAGGCTTAAATCTTGCCATGGAGCTGGAAGACGCAGGCTTCCTTAGAGAGCACAATGTGCGCCTGATCGGAACTACAGCCCTGACCATCAAAAAGGCCGAGGACCGTGAGATGTTTAAGGAAACCATGGAAAAGATCGGTGAGCCGGTGGCTCCTTCTGATATCGTGGAGGATGTAAAGACAGGTCTTGAGATCGCAGCAAAGATCGGCTATCCGGTAGTGCTTCGTCCGGCTTATACCCTGGGCGGATCCGGCGGCGGTATTGCCCACAATCCGGAGCAATGTGCGGAAATCCTTGAAAACGGCCTCCGCCTTTCCCGCGTGGGACAGGTGCTGGTAGAGCGCTGCATCGCAGGCTGGAAGGAAATCGAGTATGAGGTTATGCGCGACGGAGCCGGAAATGTGATTACTGTCTGCAACATGGAAAACATTGACCCGGTAGGCGTACACACCGGAGACAGTATCGTTGTGGCTCCTTCCCAGACACTGGGAGATAAGGAGTACCAGATGCTTCGTACCTCTGCTTTAAACATCATCAGCGAGCTGGGGATCACCGGCGGCTGTAATGTACAGTATGCCTTAAATCCCGACAGCTTTGAATACTGCGTCATCGAGGTAAATCCCCGTGTGAGCCGTTCTTCTGCCCTGGCTTCCAAGGCGACCGGATATCCCATCGCAAAGGTGGCTGCAAAGATAGCTCTGGGTTATACTCTGGATGAGATCAAAAATGCCGTTACAAAGAAAACCTACGCAAGCTTTGAACCTATGCTGGACTACTGCGTAGTAAAGATGCCGAGACTTCCATTTGATAAGTTTATCAGCGCTAAGCGTGCTCTGGGAACCCAGATGAAGGCAACGGGCGAGGTTATGAGTATCTGCACCAACTTTGAGGGCGCCCTGATGAAGGCCATCCGCTCCCTGGAGCAGCATGTAGACTGCCTTCTGTCCTATGATTTTACAGAGCTTTCCTATACGGAGCTGGTAAATGACCTCTATAAAGTGGATGATATGCGGATCTGGCGAATTGCCGAGGCGCTGCGCCGTGGCTTCCCATACGGCCTGATCCATGAGATCACCCGCATTGACTTCTGGTTTATTGACAAGCTGGCGATCCTGGTAGAGATGGAGAAGGAGCTTCAGGCAGTAGGAGAAAGAAAGAAGGAGCTGACTCCTGAGCTGCTTGCTGAGGCAAAGCGCATTGAGTATCCTGACAATGTGATTGCCAGACTAACAAAGATGGAGCAGAGCGCTGTCAAGAAGCTGCGCTATGACAATAATATCCGTGCTGCCTATAAGATGGTAGATACCTGTGCCGCAGAGTTTGCCGCAGAAACTCCATACTACTATTCCTGCTTTGGAAGCTTCAATGAGGCAGAGAGAACAGAGGGCAGAAAAAAGGTTCTCGTTTTAGGCTCCGGTCCCATCCGTATCGGACAGGGAATCGAGTTCGACTTCTGTTCCGTACACAGCACCTGGGCGTTCAGCAAAGAAGGCTATGAGACCATCATTATCAACAATAACCCTGAAACCGTAAGTACGGACTTTGATATTGCGGATAAGCTGTATTTTGAGCCTCTGACACCGGAAGATGTGGAGAGCATTGTTGATATCGAAAAGCCAGACGGAGCAGTGGTTCAGTTTGGCGGACAGACAGCCATCAAGCTCACAGAAGCCCTGATGAAAATGGGCGTTCCGATCCTTGGAACAGCGGCTGAGGATGTAGACGCGGCTGAGGATAGAGAACGCTTTGACGCCATCCTGGAGCAGTGCGGTATCCCGAGACCTGCTGGCCATACGGTATTTACTGCCGAGGAGGCAAAAGAGGCTGCTCATAAGCTGGGGTATCCAGTTCTGGTCCGTCCCTCCTATGTGCTTGGCGGACAGGGAATGCAGATTGCCATCAATGATGAGGATATTGATGAATTTATCGGCATCATCAACCAGATTGCTCAGGAGCATCCGATCCTGGTAGACAAATATATCATGGGTAAGGAGATTGAGGTAGACGCTATCTGTGACGGTACAGACATCCTGATCCCCGGCATCATGCAGCATATCGAGCGTACCGGTATCCATTCCGGCGACAGTATCTCTGTTTACCCGGCACAGGATATTACAGAGAAAAATGTGGAAACCATTGTGGACTACACAGCCAAGCTGGCAAGAGCCCTTCATGTAAAGGGAATGATCAATATCCAGTTTATTGTAGACGGCGAGGATGTATATATCATCGAGGTAAATCCACGTTCCTCCCGTACGGTGCCTTATATCAGTAAGGTAACAGGTATCCCCATTGTTCCTCTGGCAACCCAGATCATCTGCGGACATACCATTAGAGAACTGGGCTATACGCCGGGCCTGCAGCCTGCAGCTGATTATATCGCCATCAAGATGCCTGTATTCTCCTTTGAGAAGATCCGGGGCGCAGATATCAGCCTGGGACCTGAGATGAAGTCCACCGGAGAGTGCCTCGGTATTGCAAAGACCTTTAACGAGGCTCTGTATAAGGCATTTGAGGGTGCAGGAATCCGCCTGCCTAAGTATAAGAAGATGATCATGACTATCCGTGAGAGCGAGCAGGAAGAGGCTGTAGAGATTGCACGCCGCTTTATTGCAGTGGGATATCAGATTTTCGCTACCAGAGGCACCGCCCGCACCTTAAATGCCCACGGAGTAAAGGCATATGAGATCCGCAAGCTGGAGCAGGAATCTCCGAACATCCTGGATCTTGTACTGGGCCATCAGATCGACCTGATCGTGGATATCCCGGCTCAGGGAGCAGAGCGCAGCCATGACGGCTTTATCATCCGCCGCAATGCCATTGAGACAGGCGTAAATGTCCTGACTGCCCTGGATACGGCAAGAGCACTTGTGACCAGTCTGGAGAACCGGGCCAAGGATCTGACACTGATTGATATTGCAACAGTGAAGAACGCTTAAAATTTTCAAAGGATGCTGCAGAAACAGAACATATAAGTTTTGTTTTGCAGCATCCTTTTGTTGTATGGTAAAATTCTAAAGCAGAAAATAAAGGGAGCCCTATGGGCTCCCTCAGAATTGACAGTATATCCAGTTATCCGTTTATAGTCGTTCCTGCCTCGCCCTTCAAAGCCTCTTCGGCCTTGTCAAGAGAGGTGATAATTGCCTTGCGTCCCTTTCCGCACTCTAAAAAGTCTACGGATGCGGAGATTTTTGGAAGCATGGAGGCAAATTCAAACTGTCCCTGGCTGATGTAATCCTTCGCCTGGTCGATGGTCATGTTTTTGATGGGCTCTTCATGGTCTGTACCGTAATTTAAGGTAACATTGTCCACGCTGGTAAGGATCATCATTACATCGGCATCGGTTTCCTTTGCCAGAAGGCCTGTTGCCAGATCTTTTTCAATGATCGCGCTGGCACCCCGGAGATTGTACCCCTGTTCCATAACCGGAATACCGCCGCCGCCGCAGGCGATGACAATCTGATCAGCATCTAAAAGAGCCTTGATGGCGTCGATCTCTACAATGGCTACAGGATGGGGAGATGCCACGATACGGCGGAAGCCTCCTTCCACCTCCTTCACATGATTTCCCTTTGCCTCTTCCTCATCTGCCTCTTCACGGTTCATCACTCTTCCGATCACCTTTACAGGAGTATAGAAGGCTTCATCATAAGGATCTACCGTTACCTGAGTTAAAACAGTGCTTACAGGCTTATAGATGCCCCGGCGGATCAGCTCGGCGCGGATGCCGTTCTGCAGATCATAGCCGATATAGCCCTGGCTCATGGCGGAGCAGACAGACATGGGGGCAGAACTGTAGCCGTCATGCTGGCGTCCGAACTCGTTCATCGCAGTGTGGATCATGCCGACCTGCGGGGCGTTGCTGTGCACGATAGCGACCTGCCAGCCCTCCTGGATAAAGTCGGCGATCACCTTTGCAGTGCGCTGTACTGCTTCCTTCTGTTCCGGAAGATTAGTTCCCATATCCTTGTGGCCAATAGCCATTACAATGCGTTTTTTTGCCATATTCAGTCCCTCTCTTTGTATGCGGTGTTGTTATATCTATTTTAATTTATTATCTCTGAAAATGCAACGAAAAAAGATACTGGAAAAAGAAATGCACCCGTGATATACTGGCATCATGCAGCAAAATACAGACATACTGAGGAATACACAGATGGTGGAAAAGAAATCATTTCTCCCTCCGGGGTGGCAGAGGCTGCTCCTTGGGACGGTGCTTGCTGCTTTGGCAGGAAATATACTGGTACGCCTGATCCCCTGGCCTGAGAGCTGGCTGATTTCTTATGGGGAAGTACAGACAGCAGAGCGTATGAGCCAGTCGTATTATCTGGCGCTTACCCTGGCGGCGGCACCGGTGATGGAGGAGGCGGTATTCCGGCTGGGCATTTATGGACTTCTAAGAAGAAAGCTTAGGCCGAAAGCAGCAGCTTTTCTTTCAGCTTTGGCCTTTGGCTTTTACCACGGAAACATGATTCAGGGCCTTTACGCTTTTTTACTGGGCTTTGTTTTGGCATGGGGATATGAGAAATGTCCCTGGGGAAAATACAGGATGGCGGTGCTGATGCACGCGGCTGCCAATGGGGCAGCCCTGCTGGCCTTCGGCTAAAGCTGCCTGCCGTCCTTATCTGCATACATGCAAGGAGGAAAAAACGTGAAATTACTTTCAGTAGCGATACCCTGTTATAATTCAGAAGCTTATATGGAGCACTGCATCCGTTCTCTTCTCACTGGAGGGGATGAGGTGGAGATTCTGATCGTAGATGACGGTTCCACAAAGGACCGGACGGCTGAGATCGCAGATGAATATGAAAAGCGCTATCCCGGTATCTGCCGCGCGATCCATCAGGAAAATGGCGGTCATGGCGAAGCTGTCAATGCGGGATTGAGAAATGCAACGGGCGTATTTTTCAAAGTCGTAGACAGCGACGACTGGGTAAATGAGGAAGCATATCAGAAGGTTCTGGAAACCCTGCGTCGGTTCGTTTACCGGGGGGAAGCTCTGGATATGTTGGTGACCAATTTCGTATACGAAAAAGAGGGAGCAAGACGTAAAAAGGTGATGAAATACCATACCGCCTTTCCAAAGGACTGCGTCTTTGGATGGAAGGATGTAAAATTTTTCATGATCGGTCAGTACATACTCATGCATTCCGTAATTTACCGGACACAGCTTTTAAAGGAATGCGGGCTGGAGCTTCCCAAGCATACCTTTTATGTAGACAATATTTTCGTCTACCAGCCCCTTCCCCATGTAAAAAATATGTACTATCTGGATGTGAATTTTTACCGCTATTTTATCGGAAGAACGGATCAGTCTGTCAATGAATCTGTGATGATCGGCCGCATTGACCAGCAGCTCAGGGTTACGAGGCTCATGCTCGGTTACTATGATGCCACTAAAATATCCAATCCAAAGCTGCGCCATTACATGATCCAGTATCTGGAAATTATGATGACTGTCTGCTCCGTTTTGGCGATCAAGTCAGGGACTGCGGAGAATCTGGCTAAAAAGAAGGAGTTGTGGAATGAGCTCAAAAAGCAGAATTTCCCTCTGTGGCTGCGTCTGCGCTGGGGATTTCTGGGACAGGGCTGTAACCTGCCGGGAAAGGGCGGAAGAGAGCTGCTGATCCTGGGATACAAGATCACACAGAAGTTTTATGGATTTAACTAACTAAAGTAAAAGAGCCGCCGGGGAAGCGAAATGATATGCTTTCCCGGCGGCTTATTTGGTTTATTTGCAGCCATGATCCTTATTCTAAAATTTTTTCCACAATCTTTTTTTCTTCTTCCACAGGGCTGCAGGCATAAACAAGATGATACATCATAGCAGCCATAATTCCTGCGCCGACTCCGTCGATCACGGAATGTTGCTTTAAAAATACAGTAGAAAGACAGATCGCTGCGGTTAAAATGGCTGCGCCTGCCTTTAAGGCAGTTTTTCCCTGAAACAGAGGGCTTTTATGGATGGCAATATAGGTACCGATGGAATTGTATACATGGATGCTCGGAAATACGTTTGTACAGGTATCGGTACGGTACAGAGCAGCCACGGCAGCAGTAAAAATATTTTTATCGGGGTCAAGAATCGGACGCAGACTGGTACCATTTTCAAAAAAGGTACAGATGATCAGGCTGATGGTCATGCCTGAAAACAGAAAGGTGCACATCCGGTAATAATCCTCTTTGCTTTTAATAAGGAAGTAAATCAGCGTCACTCCTACAAAAGCAAACCAGAGAAGATAGGGAATGATAAAATATTCATTAAAAGGAATCAGATCATCCAGAGGGGCGTGCATGAGATGATAATCGCGTGTCACTGTTTTTTCCAGATAACAGAACCAGGGAATATAGATAAAAAAATAACTTAAAAGCCATATATGGCTGTATTTGCGGAAGAAATCACAAACTCGTTTCATAGAACTGTTTCCCTTTCTAAGAGTTTAAAACGAATGTAAAGGAACTGTTAAAATTTGTAGATGTGCAAAATTATAGCACGGTAAAAATGGAAAAACAAGAGCTGGACAGAAATCTTAATAAAGTTTCGACAGCTTTAAGAAGTTGCCCTGCAAACTGCGTCTTTTCATTTTATGTATCTTGTGTTATCATTATTATATGAAATAAATTTACATGTAAATGAAAGGACATGGCATGAGTGAAGCACGAAGCGTATTAGGCGTGATCTGTTCTTTCTATGACAGCTTTTTTGAGGCGGAAAAGAAGATTGCGGATTATATCATGGAGCACAAGGCCCAGGCAGTAGATATGACGGTGGGGGAGCTGGCAAGAGCCAGCGGCACAAGCGACGCTACGGTATCCAGATTTTGTCGCAGATGCGGGTTTAAGGGATTCCAGAGCCTAAAGCTGGCTTTGGCCAGAGAGGTGCTCAGGGAAGAACAGGACAGCCGGAAGGTGACAAATGATATTGACCGGGAGAATCTGTCCCAGTCACTTAACAATATTCTGGCAAATAAGGTTGCGGAGCTGACAGAAACGGTCCGTATGATGGATATACACAGCCTGGAAGAAATCCTTAAAAAGCTGGAAAAGGCCCGTATGGTTCAGCTGGCTGCAGTGGGAAATACGATCCCTGTGGCTCTGGACGGCGCTTTTAAGTTTAATCAGCTGGGGATTCCGTCTGTGGCCGGAGACATCTGGGAAACGCAGGCAGCTTATACCTTTAATCTGGGGCCGGAGGATGTGGTGCTCCTTATTTCCAATTCCGGTTTTTCCAGGCGGTTAAACACACTGGCTCAGGGAGCAAAAGAAAATGGGAGCACGCTGGTGCTGATCACGAATAACCCGGATTCGCCTCTGGCTTCGATCTGTGATCATAAAATTATTACGGCCACCAGAGAAAAGCTTCTTACAGAAGAATTCTGGTTTTCACGGGTCACAGCCACGGCGGTGATTGAAATTTTATATCTTCTTTTGCGGGCGGGAAAGAAGGATGCTATGGAACATATCCGCCGCCATGAGGAAGCTATTTCCTCGGATAAAAACGAAATATAGGTAAAATGTACAAAAAAGAGACGGTATCTGACAGGCAGAGACCGTCTTTTTGTTTGAAGTGATGAAAATATAAGAGAAACAAAATTTCATAAGAAATAATATTGACGAAAAACAAATATCGTACTATAGTATAGGTGTGAAATTAAATTTCTTATAAATAAGGGGAGATGACATATGATTTACACAGTTACCTTTAATCCGGCTCTGGACTATGTGATCGCTGTGGATCATTTTGCTCAGGGAAAGGTCAACCGTACAGTAAAGGAAGATATTTTCTGTGGAGGAAAAGGAATCAATGTTTCTGTGCTGCTGGCAAATCTGGGAGTTGAGAGCACAGCGCTGGGGTTTGTGGCCGGATTTACGGGAAAAGAAATTGAAAGGGGGTTAAAAGCATTTGGGATCTCATCCGATTTTATCCATGTAAAAAGTGGAATGTCACGTATCAATGTGAAACTGAAATCGGAGGAAGAAACGGAGATTAACGGGATGGGCCCGGATATCCGGCCTGAGGATGTGGAAGCGCTGTTTGAAAAGCTGAACCGTTTAGGGAGTGGGGATGTGCTGGTGCTTTCCGGAAGCATACCGGCTGCTGTGGGAAATGATATTTACCGTAGGATCATAGAACAGTTAAAGGATCGGGGCGTGTGCATTGCTGTAGACGCAGAACGGGATCTGCTGACAGAGGTACTTCCATTAAAGCCTTTTTTGATCAAACCTAATAACCATGAGCTGGGGCAGATCTTTGGAAAGGAACTAAAGACGGAGAAGGAGATCATCGATGGCGCCATGAGCCTAAAAGACCGGGGAGCGGTCAATGTGCTGGTGTCCATGGCAAAGGACGGAGCAATCCTGGTCGATGAAAATGGAAAAGTCCACAGACTGGGAGTGTGCCGCGGAACGGTGAAAAATTCCGTAGGAGCAGGCGATTCCATGGTGGCGGGATTTCTGGCAGGATATTTAAAAACAGGAGATTACGATTATGCGCTGCGTCTGGGAACGGCCAGCGGAGGAGCGACGGCATTTTCAGATGGTATGGGAAGCAGAAAAATGATCATGGAGCTGTTTGCACAGCTTACAGAAAATGGAGGGAAGTAGAGGATGCGGATCACAGAATTGTTGAAAAAGCAAAGCATTGAACTGGGAGTGAAGGCAGCTTCCAAGGAGGAGGCTATTGATCGTCTCATCGCCCTTATGGATGCAGGGGGGAGGCTGAATGACAGAGTCGGTTATAAGGAAGGGATTCTTGCAAGAGAAAGCCTGGGGAGCACAGCAATCGGGGAAGGGATTGCCATTCCCCACGCAAAGGTAGAAGCAGTAAAGGAACCGGGGCTGGCAGCTATAACAGTGCCTGAGGGTGTGGATTATGAGGCGTTTGACGGCTCTCTGTCCAATTTGATTTTTATGATCGCAGCTCCGGCAGGAGGAGAAGACGTACATCTGGAGGCATTATCCCGGCTTTCCACCCTGCTGATGAATCCCGGTTTTAAGGAAGCTCTGATCCATGCAGGATCAAAGGAGGAGTTCCTGGAGGTTATCGATCAGGCGGAAACGGAGCGGTTTGGGAAGAAAGAAGAAATGGATGAACCGGAAAAGGCAGCAGAACCGGAAAAAACAGGCTTTCGCGTGCTGGCAGTCACTGCTTGTCCCACAGGAATTGCCCATACCTATATGGCTGCTGAAAATCTGGAAAATACAGGGAAAAAACTGGGGATTTCCCTGAAAGCAGAAACGGATGGTTCCGGCGGCGCTCAGAATATTCTTACGAAAGAGGAAATCAGGGAGGCAGAAGCAATCATTGTTGCGGCAGATAAGAATGTGGAAATGGCGCGTTTTGACGGAAAGCCCGTTATCATGGTTCCGGTGGCAGACGGCATCCACAAGGCAGAAGAGCTGATCCGGAGAGCAGTCAGCGGTACAGTGCCGGTATATCACCATGAGGGCGGAACCTCCGAGGCAGAAGCGGAAGGAGATAAAAGTATTGGAAGAACCATTTACAAGCATCTGATGAACGGCGTATCCCATATGCTTCCCTTTGTGATCGGTGGCGGCATCCTCATTGCGTTAGCGTTTCTGCTTGACGATTATTCCATTGATCCGTCCAATTTTGGAAAAAATACCCCTCTGGCTGCATATTTAAAGACCATCGGCGAACAGGCCTTTGGAATGATGCTCCCGATCCTTGCAGGCTTCATTGCCATGAGTATCGCAGACCGTCCGGGACTTGCAGTAGGAATGGTAGCTGGTATGGTGGCGAAAATGGGCTGTACCTTTGCAAATCCTGCGGGTGGTGATGTAAATGCAGGCTTTCTCGGAGCTCTCTTTGCAGGCTTTGCGGGCGGTTATCTGGTGTTGGGGCTTAAAAAGATTTTTTCCAGACTGCCCAAATCCTTAGAAGGTATCAAGCCGGTGCTTCTTTATCCGGTGCTTGGGATTTTTGTGGCTGCTGTAATGACTACACTGATCAACCCATATATGGGTATGATCAATGATGGACTGACCCACTTCTTAAATGGAATGGGCGGTGCCAGCCGTATTGTGCTTGGAATGGTACTGGGGGCTATGATGTCTATTGATATGGGAGGCCCCTTTAATAAAGCGGCCTATGTATTTGGTACTGCCCAGCTGGCAGAGGGGAATTTTGAGGTAATGGCTGCAGTGATGGCCGGTGGTATGGTTCCGCCGATCGCGATTGCCCTGTGCACCACATTTTTTAAGAAGAAGTTTACAGAAAAAGAACGCCAGTCCGGCATTGTAAATTATATTATGGGACTATCCTTTATCACAGAGGGAGCGATTCCCTTTGCAGCACAGGATCCCCTTCGCGTGATTCCTGCCTGTGGGATCGGAGCGGCGGCTGCAGGAGGCCTTTCCATGGCATTCGGCTGTACCTTAAGGGCGCCTCACGGCGGCATCTTCGTACTCCCTACCATTGGAAATCCTCTTATGTATCTGGCTGCTGTGATGGGAGGAGCTGTCGCAGGATGCCTGATTCTTGGGATTCTTAAGAAAAATACAGAAGAATAACAGATAGAAACAAGCCCGGCTGATCAGGTATGGCCGGGCTTTTGCTGTGCAAAAATTCAGTTAGATGCGGTCGGCGCTGTCGCGCATATACTTGTACTCTGCCACAGAACGGTCAAAGCCTTTGATGTGGTAGTAGAGCCAGTCTCTTACATTTTCTGCCACCTTGGAAACAAAGGCGTCAGAAGGGCCTTCTTCGTCTGTAAGCATATCGTGAAGCTCCTGTACGGTACGGCGCAGCTCCTCATGCTTTTCAAGGTGCTCCTTCAGGCCCGGATATCCGATTTCCTTCTGGAATGCCTCTTCCTCTTTGAAATGGAAATCCGTATAGTCTGCCAGATAATTTAATAATCTGGCAGCTCCGCTCTGGTTGGAACGGTTCTCACAGCTGACTAAGAGGTCATTGATCCGGCTGATCAGCTCTCTGTGCTGGCTGTCGATCATTTCATTTCCTGTGATCAGGTCATCTGTAAATTCTGCATACATGGCTTAAATCCTCCTGCTTTCATGGTATAGCAAAAGTATACCACGGGGAGGCGGGAAAGTCTACGAATGATTTGAGGTACTTAAAGGTACTCAAACCAAAAACAAAGAAACCCTTGATTCTTCAAGGGTTTCAGAGTAGCGGAAGGGAGATTCGAACTCTCGACACCACGGGTATGAACCGTGTGCTCTAGCCATCTGAGCTATTCCGCCATAATTATTTAATTGGATGGGGCCTACAGGGCTCGAACCTGTGACCCTCTGCTTGTAAGGCAGATGCTCTCCCAGCTGAGCTAAGACCCCGTATCCAGTGTGTCGCTTGTTTGTTTTTGTCTCACTCGCGACTGCTTGTACAGTATATGATAAATTGTGGTAATTGTCAACACTTTTTTGAATTTTTTTTAAAAAAGTTTTTTTGCCCTTATTTTTGCTGGTTTTCCGGCATTTTCAGAGCTGGGAGAGCATTTATTTTTTCGATATTTTATAGAAAATTTTTTAATGGTTTATATTCATTTGGGGGCGGGCGTGGTATACTTATTCCAGAGTAGATGCTGCCATCGGCGGACGGGCGCAGGCTTGTGCTTTCCGCTGTGTGGACGAAAGGAAAGGACCCTACGCCCCTATGTACTATTTTATTGTAAATCCCAGTGCAGGCTCCGGCAGAGGCAGGAGAGTGTGGAAAGCCATTGCCTGCTATATGGATCTGCACAATATTGAATATGAAGCGGTACTTACCGGCAGCGTCGGTGATGCGAGGATTGCTGCCAGAGAACTGACGGAGAAGAAACGCCAGCCAGGCCTGTTGATCGTGGTCGGCGGAAGCGGAACGGTCAATGAGGTTCTTGATGGAGCTGTCCTTCATGGGATTTTTGATCTGGGTTATATTCCGGCAGGCACGGGAAATGATTTATCCCGCTGTCTCCACATTCCCAAACGTACCGTACGCTGTCTGAAAAAACAGCTGTATCCCAGACATTTTTCAATGGTAGATTACGGGGTGCTCTCTCTTGGTTCCAGTGAGATTTCTCATCGGAGATTTATGGTAAGCGCCGGTATGGGATTTGATGCTGCTGTGTGTTGTGCGGCATCCGCTTCCAGGCTGCGGGGCATTATGGGGCGGCTGGGTCTTGGAAAACTTTTTTGTTTTCTTCTTGGACTCTGCCAGGCGGCAGGATGCCGGTCCAGCCGGGGATATATCCTTTTGGATGGTGTAAAAAAAGTGGAATTTAATCATATCCTGTTTATATCCTGTCACATTCAGCCATCAGAGGGAGGCGGTTTTGTTTTTGCTCCCAGAGCAGACGGAAGCGACGGCAGGATGAATGTCTGTGTGGTAAGCCATTCTTCCAGAAAACGGCTGATCCCTGTGATGCTGCAGGCTTTGACCGGCCGTTTTAAGAAGCATAAGGGAGCACGGATGTTTGAATGCAGAGAGGTTTCCATTCACACAGACGCCCCTCTTCCCATTCATGTGGATGGAGAATTCTGCGGTACTCAGACAGACCTGCGGGCAGAGTGCATTTCGCGGCAGATCCGAATGGGGATATAATACGGCTGTTCCGGCCGGTAATATGAACTGTTAAAAAGAATTGTGATCAAAAGAACGAAATAGAGGAGACAGAAACATGAGAATCGGACAAGGCTATGATGTTCACAGGCTCACAGAGGGCCGTAAGCTTATTCTGGGAGGCGTGGAGATACCTTATGAAAAGGGGCTTTTAGGCCATTCGGATGCAGATGTGCTGATCCATGCCGTGATGGATGCGCTCTTAGGGGCAGCGGCTCTGGGAGATATCGGACAGCATTTTCCGGATACAGATCCTGCTTATAAGGGGATTTCCAGCATAGAGCTTCTGGGTAAGGTAGGTGCACTTTTGGAGGAAAAGGGCTATGTGATTGAAAATATTGATGCTACGATCATCGCTCAGAGGCCAAAGCTGGCCTCCTACCGTCCTCAGATGGAAGAGAATATTGCAGAGGCCCTTCATCTGGATCCGTCCAGAGTCAGCGTAAAAGCCACTACAGAGGAGGGGCTGGGATTTACGGGAAGCGGAGAGGGAATTGCTTCTCAGGCAATTACATTATTGACGGAAACAGCGGATTACTGCTATGATAATAAAATAATGACAGAAGGCTGTCCGGGCTGCTCAGGCTGCGGCTGCGAGCAGAAGTGAACAGTGTTTCTGAATGATCATAAGCGAGGAGAAATCGTATGAAAATATTTAATACATTAACCAGGAGAAAAGAAGAATTTAAGCCGATTACACCGGGAGAGGTGAAAATGTATGTGTGCGGCCCTACGGTATACAATCTGATCCATATCGGAAATGCCCGTCCCATGATCATGTTTGACACTGTGCGCCGGTATTTTGAATACAAGGGATATAAGGTGAAATTTGTTTCCAACTTTACGGATGTGGACGACAAAATCATCAAAAAGGCCAATGAAGAAGGCGTAGATGCCCATATTATTTCCGAGCGCTATATTGCAGAGTGCAAAAAGGATATGAAGGATATGAATGTGGAGCCTGCTACGGTACATCCGCAGGCAACTCAGGAGATTCAGGGAATGATCAATATGATCCAGACCCTGATCGACAAGGGACACGCCTATGTGGCAGAGGACGGCACGGTGTACTTTAAGACGCGTTCCTTTGCAGAATACGGCAAGCTGTCCCACAAAAACCTAGATGAGCTTCAGTCTGGCTTTCGTGAGATTAAGGTAACGGGTGAAGAAGGCAAGGAAGACCCTAATGATTTTGTGCTCTGGAAGCCCAAGAAAGAGGGAGAGCCTTACTGGGAGTCTCCATGGTGCCAGGGCCGTCCGGGCTGGCATATTGAGTGCTCTGTGATGGCAAAGCGCTATCTGGGAGATTCCATTGATATCCATGCAGGGGGCGAGGATCTGATCTTCCCTCACCATGAAAATGAAATTGCACAGAGTGAGTGCGCCAATGATAAGCCCTTTGCCGCATACTGGATGCACAACGGCTTTTTAAATATTGATAATAAGAAGATGTCCAAATCCCTTGGGAATTTCTTCACTGTCCGGGATATTGCGGAGAAATATGATTTGCAGGTACTGCGTTTCTTCATGCTCAGCGCCCATTACCGCAGTCCTCTTAATTTCAGTGCCGAGCTGATGGAGGCTTCCAAAAACGGCCTGGAACGCATTATGACCTGCATGGATAAGCTGCGGGAACTGAAGGCAAAGGCTCAGGCCGGTGATATGACAGCAGCCGAGACAGAGAAAATGGCAGAGGCTGACAGGCTCAGAGAGAAATTTGAGGCTGCCATGGAGGATGATTTTAATACGGCGGATGCGGTTTCCGCTGTGTTTGAGCTGGTAAAGCTTGCTAACTCTACAGCAGATGCTGATTCCACCGCAGCTTATGTAAAGGGCCTTGAAGATCTGATTTCACGTCTGTGCGAGGTGCTTGGTATTATCACAGAGCGGAAGACAGAGGTGCTGGACGAGGAGATCGAAGCCATGATCGCAGCCAGACAGCAGGCCAGAAAAGAGAAAAACTTTGCTCTTGCCGATGAGATCCGCGGAAAGCTTCTGGATATGGGAATCGTGCTGGAGGATACCAGAGAGGGCGTAAAGTGGAAGAGAGCATAACATTAAAGGACTTCCTTGCATACTATAAAAAGACCATGAGACTGGAACCGGTAGATGCCGGTTCCTATTCTCCGTTGGTTCTTGCTTACATTGGAGATGCGGTGTATGAGGTGATGATCCGCGCCAGAGTAATTAACCGTGGAAGTATGCAGGTAAATAAGATGCATAAACGAAGCGCGATGCTGGTAAACGCAGGCACGCAGGCACAGCTTATCCGCTCCATTGAAGAGGAGCTTACGCCTCAGGAGCACGCGGTCTATAAACGGGGGCGCAATGCCAAATCCGTTACCATGGCAAAACACGCTACTATGGCAGATTACCGTACTGCTACAGGCATGGAGGCTTTGGTGGGCTGGCTGTTTCTGGAAGAGAGATTTGAGCGTCTTGCAGAGTTGATCAGCCTGGGGCTTGAAAAAATAGGAGCCTTTGAGGAAATATAAAGGAGAAACATTTCATGAGATACGAAGAACTGACCATCGAGGGACGCAATGCAGTGCTGGAGGCCTTTCGTTCCGGAAAGACCATTGACAAGCTGTTTGTGCTGGACGGCTGCCAGGACGGCCCGGTGCGCACCATCGTAAGGGAAGCGAAAAAACACGACACAATTATCAACTATGTGGCTAAGGAGCGTCTGGATCAGCTTTCTGAGACGGGAAAGCATCAGGGAGTGATCGCTTATGCGGCTGCCTATGAATACGCCCAGGTGGAGGATATGCTTAAGCTGGCAGAGGAAAAAGGAGAGCCGCCCTTTTTGTTTTTGCTGGATGGCATTGAGGATCCCCATAATTTGGGAGCGATTATCCGTACAGCCAATCTGGCTGGTGCTCACGGCGTCATTATCCCAAAGCGCAGGGCAGTGGGGCTGACTGCCACGGTGGCCAAGACTTCAGCCGGTGCGCTTAATTATACCCCTGTGGCAAAGGTGACGAACCTTACCGCAGTGATGGAGGATCTTAAGAAAAAGGGGCTGTGGTTTGTCTGCGCCGATATGGGCGGGGACGTGATGTACCGCATGAATCTTACAGGCCCCATCGGCCTTGTGATCGGAAATGAAGGCGAGGGCGTCAGCAAGCTGGTTCGGGAGCACTGTGATATGACAGCTTCCATTCCCATGAAGGGAGATATTGATTCGTTAAATGCCTCTGTGGCAGCAGGTGTTCTGGCCTATGAGATTGTCCGCCAGAGGCTGGCAAAATAGCAGTTTGGAAAGAGGAAGAAAGAATGGAGAGAATCCGAAAAAACAGAAGAAACATTTCCGGGGCAGCGGTTCTGACAGCCGCTGTGGTAGGTGTCTGTGGCCTTTTTGGAGCATTTCCGGCAAAAGCGTCTCAGACAGCAGTGATCGAGGATACACAGGTGCCGCTGTATGATAAGCCTGCCGGAAGCTATGTGCGTACTCCCATTGCTTCCGGTGTGACGGTATATAAAAATGATAAGGCCACTCTGGATGCGTCCAATACATCTGAGGGCTATCTAATGGTGAAATATACCGGCAGTGTAGGAAAAATTAAGGTTCAGATTTCCAAAAACGGTTCAGAAACATATACATATGATTTAAATAACAGCGGTGTTTATGAAGTTTTTCCTCTTTCGGAGGGAAACGGCTCCTATCAGGTAAAGGTGTTTGAAAATATTCAGGGGAATCAGTATTCCCAGGCCTTCAGCCAGAATCTGGACGTATCCATTTCCAATCCCTTCGGTCCTTTTTTGTATCCCAACCAGTATGTGAATTTTAATTCTGCCAGTGCGGCAGTTCAAAAGGGAGCAGAGCTTTCGGCAGGCGTTACAGATCAGCTTGGCGTGGTATCGGCTGTTTACAACTATGTGGTTAAGAATCTGACTTATGATACGGCAAAGGCCAGTTCCGTACAGTCCGGCTATCTTCCCAATGTGGATCTGGTGCTGGCCCAGAAAAAAGGAATCTGCTTTGACTATGCGGCTCTTATGACGGCTATGCTCCGTTCTCAGGACATTCCCACCAAGCTGGTGGTGGGATATACAGGAAACCTGTATCACGCCTGGATCAATGTATATCTGGAAGGCCAGGGCTGGGTGGACAATATCATTTATTTTGACGGAACCAGCTGGAAATTGATGGATCCGACCTTTGCATCCTCCGGCAACCAGAGCCAGGAGATTATGCAGTATATAGGAAACGGAGCCAATTACCAGGCGAAATACAGCTATTAGTCAGGAGGACAGAGAAAATGGAAAAACAGGGGGAGAAATACGATCGGTATTCCTATGAGGAGCTGTCCGCCTTCTGCTTACAGATTGCCCTTTTGCTGGAGGCGGCTGTGCCTTTGGAGGAAGGGCTGACGATCATGGCAGAGGATGCGGCAGAGGAAAAAGAAAAGGCCATGCTTCTTTATATGGCAGAGGGCGCAGAACTTGGAGATCCTTTCTTTAAGGTGCTGGAGGATACAGGCGTGTTTCCCCCCTATATCGTCCGTATGGCCAGACTGGGGCAGCAGACAGGTACGCTGGATCAGATGATGAAATCCCTTTCTGATTATTATGAGAAAGAAGCCAGGCTTTTAAAGGCGGTAAAAAATGCGGCCACTTATCCCGCAATGATGATTCTCATGCTGTTAGTGGTTCTATTCGTGCTTTTTACAAAGGTAATGCCGGTGTTTTCAAGGGTATATGAGCAGCTGGGAGCCAGCCTTCCGCCTGCGGCTGCAGCAGCAATCCGTCTGGGAGGCATTTTAAGCGGCGCAGCATTGGTTCTGGCAGCTGTAACTGGTGCAGCTGCGGCCGTGATATGGATTGCTGCCCGTTTCGGAAAGCGTTTTTCACTGGTGGAAAAGGGCGTCGCAGCAGTAAAAAACCGCAGCCGTATTGCCAGAGCAGTTGCGCTGCGCCGCTTTACCTCTGTGCTGGCTCTGACCTTAAAGAGCGGGCTGGAACTGGAAAAGAGTATGGAATTAGCCAAAGAGCTGGCTGAAAATGAAACAGTGGCCGGTCAGATCGATGACTGCTCCAGACGTCTGGAAGAGGGAGAAAGCTACTATGACGCCATGAAGGCAGCAGGGCTTTTTTCCGGTTTTTATATTCAGATGATTAAGGTGGGAAGCCGCAGCGGCCATCTGGATCAGGTAATGGAGGAAATTTCCGGGGATTATGAGGAAATGGCGGATTCTGCCATTGACGGAATGATCGCCCGGTTTGAGCCTACGATCGTAGCTGTGCTGGCTGTATCAGTGGGACTGGTGCTGCTTTCCGTGATGCTGCCTCTGGTAGGCGTGCTTTCTGCAATCGGTTAGGAGGAGCTGGATATGAGAGTAAAACGCGGGCAGGACCGAAGAGGACGGGGCCTTGCGGGCATGATCGGCTCGATGCTCCTTATGATGGCAGCAATCCTGTTTTTTACCCTGTTCTCTGTACAGTTTGGAGAGAGGACCACAGCCGGAGATCAGGAAACCCTGAAAAAGGCCGTAGCAAGAGCAAGCGTGCAGTGCTATGCCATTGAGGGGAGATATCCGCCAAGTATCGAGTATCTGGAGGAGCATTACGGGGTAATGATCAACCGGAAAAAATACAATGTGTTTTATGATGGCTTTGCCTCCAATGTGATGCCGGATATCACAGTAGTGCCTGTTATGGAATAGGAGGGAAACGTATGGAGCGGAAAACGGGGAAAAGAGGTCAGCTGATGGGCGGCCTTTTTACCATGCTGCTGTTTCTGGTATTTATTTTAAGCGCTCTTTTTACCGTGCTGACAGGAAGCCGCGTGTATGAAAATATCACTGCCAGAAGCGATAAAAATTTCAGCAGCTCCACTGCCTTAAGCTATATAGCAAATAAGGTACGTCAGGGAGACCGTGCCGGGATGACAGACATAAAAGAAATAGAAGGAACACAGGTACTGGAGCTTCGCCAGCAGATTGGCGGGACAGATTATGTGACCTGGATTTACTGGCTGGACGGCAGTATCAGGGAGCTTTTTACTGATACCGGCAGCGGCCTTGGACTGGAGGATGGTCTGGAAATTTTGGAATGTGAAGGACTGTCTTTTTCCAGAGAGGGAAATGTTCTCCATATCCGTACGGAAGGGGAGAACGGGGGAACTCTGTCTCTTTCTCTTAGAAGCGGCAGTCTGGCTGAAAATCCTGTTTTTGGTGAGTCGGAAAGCGGGGGGATAGAAGGATGAACAGAAGAAGCGGGTCCGGTTCAGAACCGTTTTTGATGGAGATGCTGGCAGTCGTCGGTTTTTTTATTGTCTGTGCCTCCATCTGTGTTTCCGTATTTGCAGGAGCAGACCGGTTGAGCCGGAAGGCAGATGATCTGAATCATGCTGTGCTTGCGGCCCAGAGCCTGATGGAAGAGCTGAAATCCGGGAAACGAGAGGAAGAGCTTCAGACGGTCTGGGATAAGGACTGGAAGGCATATACGCAAAGGGAGGCGGCAGAGTCAGGAGCTGTTTTGGCCTATGAGGCAGAGATCACAGTAGAAATGGATGATTCTATGAAGCAGATCCGGGTGGATGTGACAAAAGGGGATAAAGAAACAGACGGTACTGTGATCTACAGCCTGGAAGGCAGCCAGTATGAGCCTTGAAAAAAGAAGCGGGAGGAAATAAGCCATGGCGGAACAAACATCCAGAAATAAAGTGAATATAGGGCTGTCATCGCTGATCCTGATCTTTATCGTGCTTTGTCTGTCTACCTTCGGCCTTCTTTCTTTAAGCAGTGCCAGAGGCGATCTGGAGCTGGCAGAGAGGGGCGCTCAGGCTGCAAAGGAATTTTATGAAGCAGATTCCAAAGGACAGCAGTGGCTGGCTGGATCAGACCGGATGCTGCAGCAGATGGCAGGGCGGTCTTTAGAGGAAAAGTTGGAGGCTCTGGCGGCCAAGCCGGGAAATGGTTATGATGAGCAGACCGGCCTTATTTTTACAGAAATTCCCATGGAGCGGGGAGAGTCCCTGCACATTGATCTGGAGTTAAAAGAGGGGGACAAACGGTATGAGATCCGGTCCTGGTATGTATATGACAGCGGTGAATATGAAATTGATGATACAGTGAAGGTCTGGGACGGCAAAGATCGTTCGGGTACATAATAAGGAGGAAACGATATGAAGGTAATGGAGCTTCTTACAGCGGCAGTGGAGCAGGAGGCAGCTGATATCTTTTTGATACCGGGCCGTCCTTTTTCCTATAAGATTGGCGGCAGGATCATCTGCGAGGGAACAGAGAAGATCATGCCGGATGAAATGGACGATATGATCCGTCAGATCTATGAGCTGGCCGGCGGCCGGAGCGAAGAACGTGTATTAAATGAGGGAGATGATGATTTTTCCTTTGCAGTACCGGGGGTATCGCGTTTCCGCGCCAATATTTTCCGTCAGAGAGGTTCTCTGGCCGGCGTTATCCGTGTTGTGCGATTTGAGCTTCCGGATGCGGATGCGCTGCATCTTCCAAAGGAGATTATGAATGTTTCAAGGATGACGAAGGGAATGGTGCTGGTTACAGGGCCGGCGGGAAGCGGCAAAAGCACCACTCTGGCCTGTATCATTGACGCCATTAACGAGTCAAGAGAAGCACATGTGATTACCCTGGAAGATCCCATTGAGTATCTTCACCGCCACAAAAAGAGCGTGGTAACGCAGCGAGAGATCGCTACAGATACAAGCAGCTATGTAACCGGCCTGAGAGCTTCTCTGCGTCAGGCTCCGGATGTGATCCTGCTGGGAGAAATGCGTGATTATGAGACTATCAGCATCGCAATGACGGCTGCAGAGACAGGCCATCTGATCTTGTCTACCCTTCATACCATCGGCGCGGCCAATACCATTGACCGTGTCATTGACGCTTTTCCTCCGGCTCAGCAGCAGCAGATCCGCACCCAGCTTTCCATGGTTTTAAATGCGGTCATTTCCCAGCAGCTGGTACCTACTGTAGATGGAGGCGTACAGCCTGTTTTTGAGATCATGTTTTTAAATAATGCGATCCGCAATATGATCCGCGAATCCAAAATCCATCAGATTGACGGCATTATCGCCACTTCTCAGGAGGAGGGAATGATTTCCATGGACAACAGCCTGATCCGCCTGTTCCGCCAGGGAGTTATAAGCAGGGAAACGGCTGTGACCTACAGCAGCAACGGAGAACTAATGGAACGAAAGCTGTCCAGATAAGCATAAAATCATTATGAAAAGGAGATACCATTTATTGAATGAGGTATCTTCTTTTTTAAATCTGGAAAGGAGCTTTGCATGAGGTCGGATAAAAGAAAAGTGGCAGTTGTCGGAACGGGAATGGTGGGTATGAGTTATGCTTACAGTCTTTTAAACCAGTCTGTCTGCGATGAATTAACGCTGATCGATATCAACAAGACAAGGGCGGAGGGAGAAGCCATGGATTTAAACCACGGGCTTGCGTTTGCAGCTTCCAATATGAAAATATCAGCAGGAAATTATGAGGACTGTCGTGATGCAGATATTGTTGTCATAGCGGCGGGAGTGGCCCAGAAGCCGGGAGAAAGCCGTCTGGATCTTTTAAGGCGAAATACAGAGGTCTTCCGTTCGATCATAGAACCCGTGATTTCCTCTGGCTTTAACGGTATCTTTCTGGTGGCTACCAATCCGGTGGATATTATGACAAGGATTACCTGTGTACTGTCGGGATTTAATCCCGGAAGGGTTCTGGGAAGCGGAACGGCTCTTGATACGGCACGTCTTAGGTATCTGGTGGGAGGATATTTGAGGGTTGATCCCAGAAATGTCCATGCGTATGTAATGGGAGAGCATGGAGACAGCGAATTTGTTCCCTGGAGTCAGGCCTTTCTTGCAACCAAGCCTATTTTAGAGTTGGGAAAAAATGGGAAAAATGAGTTGAGAAGCTGTCTGGATCATATTGAAGAAGAGGTGCGGACGGCAGCGTATCGGATTATCGAGGCAAAACAGGCCACCTATTACGGCATTGGAATGGCTCTTACCAGAATTACCAAGGCTATTTTGGGAGATGAGCACAGTGTCCTTACCGTATCTGCTATGCTTCGGGGAGATTACGGTCAGAGAGACATCTATACAGGCGTTCCCTGCATTATCAATCAAAATGGAGTCCAGCGTGTTTTGGAGCTTTCATTGTCGGAACAGGAGATGGAAAAGTTTGGGAAATCCTGTAAAACCCTGAGGGAAAGTTTTGAGGGGATTGTGTGAGCAAAGCAGGCCGCGGCATATGCAGCGTTTGGGAAGGGCATACCTGTACAATATGCAATATTTATGTTATTGTATAGAGGTATCAACATCATTGTCTTCCCATAAAGAAAGGATGGTTTTATGCAATATTGAAAGAACGGTATACCTCAAAGGATTACTGGGCGCTGCCTGAAGGATGTCGGTCTGAACTGATTGACGGACAGCTCTATGATATGGCTCCGCCAAGCAGGATTCATCAGGAGATTGTTTCCGGTATTCTCTATCTTTTAAAAAAACATATTGAATCAAAAAAGGGCGGCTGTAAGGTCTATCCCGCTCCATTTGCAGTTAATCTGGACGCTGATGATAAAAACTGGGTGGAACCGGATATTTCCGTCATCTGTGATCCCGACAAGCTGACAGACCGCGGATGTTCTGGAGCTCCTGACTTTATCGTAGAAGTAGTATCGCCCGGAAGCCGTCGGATGGATTACGCCCATAAGGTTTCCCTGTATCTGGAGTCTGGAGTCCGGGAATACTGGATTGTTGATCCGTTAAAAAAATGTACAACAGTATATCTGAATGAACAGGATCCGTCAGAGTTTGCTCCCATTATTTTTCCTTTTGAAAGTAATATCAAGGTGGGAATCTACGCCGATCTGTCTATCAACATCAGTCAATTACTGTGACGGCTGCCGATGGGAATTTTGCCCGGTTTTGTACCGGGCATTTTTGATAAAAGAAAAAACCCTTGCAAACACAAGGGTTTTTCACAGCTACTGACGGGAATCGGACCCAGATCGGCTCAAAAAACCCAGTAAAACAGGAGGTTTGAGGAAAGCTCTTCCGTACTCGACCCCAAACTCGACCCCACAAAAATGAAAATAAAAAGTAGGGAAATAAGGAAGTCAAGGGTGCCAAAGGCACAACGCTTGCCCTTGACCTCCTGATCTAAAGATGAGATCCTTTCCCATCATTAAATAAGCCAGAAAGGACAAATTGCCTTTCTGGCTTGATTGTATATTTGTAACACTTATATCGGAGCCATAGTTATCCGGAATCCCCAGTTCTTATACGTTGCAAAAGTCGGATTACCACCACTACCTCCTATAATAGGCGGCGGTGTAGTAGGCATATAACTATTACCTAAATTATCAGCGAAAGCTATTAATGTATTACCACATAGCAGCAATACTGAAAGTATAAAAGCTAATAAGCGTTTACTCCTCGACATATCCCAGCGATACTGCCTCTTCTTCTGAGATAGGTATTAAATCACTACCAACGCACTTATAGAATTTAGCAGTACCAGTCAAGGCACTAGCCATGATTGATGGATCTACGCTATACAGAGTACCATCTGTGTCGTGCATGTAAACATAATTAACCATATCAGTGAACTTATAAAAAGTACTCTTAGCTACTTCAACTTCTTGTTCTCTTGGAGCAAATGGATTACCAATCTCTATACCATTAAAATTATGGTCTATAAACACATATGTATCATCCATTCCCCATAATTCTAATGCCGCCCAACTGTAGCAATACACAGTATCATCGATTTTAACATAAGCTGTCGAGTTCGGATACCCATTCTGCAAATACCCACCTTGTATCGCTTCAATTCCAGTATTATCACACATACGTTTAACCACGTAGGATGCCTGATCACCTCCTATTTCACCGCGCAGGTAAGCATCCACAGCGTCTTGACCGCCAACCATCTCTTTAACTGGATCCCAGCTAGTTACGACTAACTCGACGATACGACGATACCTATCTTTCGGATTTTCAATTTTATTGAGTTCGTCTGTGTACTGATCTGCCCAGTAATTAAAAGCTTCCGTATCTTTGAATCCATTACCAGCCTCCACATCAGTAGAAGCGTTAGCCGGTAGAGCAGCGTAAGCTGGGATGATTGATGACGATGCGAGCATTACGGATAATGCCAAAATAACCATATTTCCTTTCTTCATTTTGAATTTCTCCTTTTGCATTATTGAAATTTAAAATATAAATATTTTTATTTTCCAGTGTTTATTATATAGCATATAATATATAATTACAAGAGCTTTTAATAAAAAAGTCCCTTATTTGCGACCGCTTCACCCATAAAGATTTCTATAATGACTGTATTATAGATTTTTGGAAGGGGCGGTATTTTAATGTCTGAAACTAAAATAAAATCAGATCATCATATAGCTTTAGGCCATAATATACAGCAGCTCCGAGAACAGCGTGGATATACACAAGCATATATGGTGCGTGAATTACAATTACTGGGGTGTAAAACCACCAAACAGGCTTATTCTAAGTACGAAAAAGAACAAGCACATATTACGGCATATGAGCTTGTTGCAATTTCTAAAATATTAGATGTTTCTTTATTAGAACTCTTCGGATTGTCCTGTAGGGGATAACTCATCAATATTAAAGCCTAATTCAAACTCATTGTATAAAATATTTATCAACTCAAAGGCTTTTTGCTGTACGGGAGAGAGCTCTGTTGTATCACATGGGTTATATCGAGTACCTAATTGAATAAAATAAAGGATAATTTCCCATTCATCTGTCTCAATTTCGGAATACAACACCATATCTTCTAAGTAAGCCGGTGCCGGTATATTTAAATCTAATAACTTCTTTGAAAATGAATCTGTTATTGAATCAATATCTGTATTTTTTGGAAATTCTTTTAAATTATAAAAATCGAATTTTGCCATTTTTTTAAAAAGAGACAAACTCATCTCTTCTTCTTGCGAAAATGTAACTCGTTGTTTTTCTATAATGGAAAATTTCCTTTTCATATAATCAAATATTAGAGTTTGTCCTTGATCATTAAGGCATGAGTATTCTTTTGCAAATTCCCATGCCATTTGTGGTATTCTATTATAGACCTCAAAAAAAGTACATAGTATATATTTTTTTAAGGGGGAAAGCTCCGTAAAATTTTCAAAAATGACAGGAATATAATTATCCCACCCTATTGCATCATCGTATGATGCTTGTTCTTGTTCAATATCGTATTGTGTTACGGAATCAGCAGCAGTCTTACGGCGCTCTTCTTTTTCAGTATTTGAAAGTTTTTTATTTGGCTTTTTTTGGTCTTTGCTTACTATAGAATGTATACTTCCATATGTTGTTAAAAGTTCTGTATAGATAACTCTTTCGTGATATGTAGGATTAGATGGTAAATTGTATAACTTTAAAATGTCTTCTACATACTCTTGTGGTATTTGCCTGCCAGATCCAGAAAGCCATTTTTTAATATTATCAGTTGAAGTATTTAATGCAGAACTCATTTCGTCTATCATTTGCGTTTGGGAGTAATTCTTATCAAGCCGATATATTTCAAGACGTTCCTTTAAAGATGGAGATTTAAAACGTAATTCTAATACTTGACCTAGCCCATATCTTAAGGGCTTTTTTTTATTGGTGCTGATTTGAATATTCTTCTTTTTTGTGCTCATTTGTCCCTCATTTGAAAATAGTGGTTAAATATTATACTCTAAAAATTGTGATTTGTATAGTCCCATTTTTTCTTGTTTTTTCTTGCTTGGATTGTCTGAATCTTTTTGAAGGGGTTTGAGGTACGATATATCTACGCTAGCTACAAAAAAACGTAAAGCCCTAATGGGTGCGCACACACTAGGCAAAGGAGCGATATGAAAACTTCTACACAGATGAAGAAATTAACGAGTAGAGCAGTAGATTGTAAGTATTCAGAGGAGGCTGAAAACATCGGAGACAGGATACGAAAATTTCGTCTGCCTAGATCACAACGTGAATTTTGTGATGATCTTAGTAAAGTAGGATATGTAACATCTGTAGCAACAATCAGCAAATATGAAACTGGAGAATCCATGATTCCTAGCGATTTTCTTTGGGTTCTCGCTCACTATTTCGAGTGTGATGTTAGATACTTATTAACAGGTAAAGAAGAAAAAGATATCGAACTTAGAACAAAAATATCTCATCTACTTCAAAAATAACTAATTTTAGGAGCAGAACCAGCTTTATTAGGTTTCTGCTCCTTTTGCGTTTGTATGAAAAATTATCGTTAGATGCAAAGAAATTATCGTGCATGCTATATAAAAAATATAAAGAGTACTGTATCATTTAAACATACAAAGAAACAACAAAAGCACGCGTGCTTATTTAAATAAATGCCAAAGGCTCCGATCAAGCTTTTGGCAGCGTAAATAAACATATGTAATATGAGGTGAAATAATGATTGTAATGATATTAACAGACGAGCATATTGGAATTATGATTCGGGACTGGACTGGACAGAAACCCGTTGTTGAAGAAACATTGCAGGAAATGAAGAATGTCAATGATTCGTTCGAAACTTGTTCGCCATATGAAATTCAGGAGACAGTTTTTGAATGGAAGCACAAGGTTAATAAAATTCTGAATCCGTATTTGAATCAGTACCGTTTACATCTTGCAAATAGTCTGAATAATGAGGAGTTTTTAGAAGCTGCCCATTTGAGCGAGGATACAATTCATAAATTACAAGTGATTGTAACAGAGGCAACAGAGCTTTATGAAAAGATCAAAGAGCAAAAGAAGATTATGGTAGGGTGTGCACAAAGAAACCGTATCCGGGTAAAAGCGAAACCGATACTGATAGATAGGGAAACCTTTAAAAATAGATTTTTAGACATAGTCGAAAAAACAGGCCGATGACTTTGGCGAAGGGGCTCCTTTTTCGGGAGCTCCTCCATTCAAAACAATTAAACAGTAGGAAGGGAATTTATAAATATGGATAGTAATAGTTTAAAAAATATCAATTTACTTACATTTTCTGCACCTAAGATTCAAGGGATAAAAAAAGATATCGCTATGATGGAAAGAGCATTGGTTTATTTAAAGAATGGCGAACGTCTTAGTTCATGTTATGCTTATGAAGTGTTTCATCTTATTTTTACAGACCTTGAGGTTTTGCAGGAAGCTCTCAAGAAAGCAGTATTGATTGAAACTGATCCAAACATTCTTTGTACACTGCAAGAATATTTAAGTGAGTTAGATGCGTATCTTACCAAGGCGATAACACTGCAAAATCTGTTTCAACCATATTTATATTGTCCGGCGTTAGAAGGAAGTAACGGATCATAAAAAACACTGGGAGGACAGGGCGTTCCTGCCTCCCAGCATATTCTAAAATATTTTCTGAAATCCTAGGTACAGAAAATAGGAAGGAATTTTATGAAAATCATAAGAGAATGTCGGGCGATTATACCGACCCCTAAAAAATGGAAAGATGAGGTAAATTCAATGAGAGTAATGTCAGTAATGAAAACTATGGGTAAGAAGGTAATTCCCTATGTGATTGATGGAAAACAGGGAAAGACTTTTAGAGTGATTGTCAGCCAGAATGATGATTCTGAATTTGGCGAAGAAAGAGTCACAGAAGAAGTCTATGCAGCTCTTGAAAAAGGTGTGGTGTATGAATTCCGTGGTACGAAGCGGACAACTCGCGATCGAGGGGATCGTGTGATTTATGATTCAATTAAGCGAGTTGCGAATAACGATAAGGCCATCATGGAGTAAGAAAGGAGAGTACATAAGATGGATTCTTTGAAAGAAGCAGTACGGAAAGTAAAAGAATCCTTGCGGATCGGGCTGGAAACGGCCCGTTCCAAGGGGATCATCCGCAAATCATTGCTTGGCTTTGCTGCGATTATAGCTATTGTAGCGGTGCTGATTGTTTTTCTGAAAGCCATGGGAATATTGTTTGATTCCATTTATCGCTTCGTAGATCGGCATTTTTTCGGTCTGGCTGCCTCCTGTGCCGGGGGCAGCTATCTGATCTACCGCCACAACGAGAAGAAGGCGGAAAAAGCACGGATGCAAATGGAGATGAACCGGGCCACTGATGCACAGAAAGAGCGTTTTGCGAAAGGTGCTTACACCATTGTTGGGCGATTCCTGTTCACAGAAATTGCTAATGCACCTAATTTTAAAGAGCTGTGTTCCTGCGACAGACCGATCCGGGTAGAGGATATGGGGTCTCCTTCATTGGATTCCTATATTAGGAGCGGAATCATATATCTGCGCTATGCACTTCCTAAAGTATGTGTAGAGCCCTTGGATGTAACTATGGTTAAATCAGTTCTTCAAGGGCTTGTCGATCAAAAGATCAGAACCAGAGGACTGCCGCCATTGATAAGCGTAGGGGATGATCATTTCCTTTATGTTGATAAAGTAGAGGATATGAAAACTTACATCCATGTCACTTTTGCTCTGGATTACAGTGATAGCTATATCCAGAAAATCGCCTATGACAATGCTATGGCTGAGGTGCTTGGGCGGTCTGGAAACAACAGCGTATTAAGGGATCGGGACTATGACTGAGGAGAGAAACGGGATCATATACCCATTTGTTGATGAGAACCATTTTCAATATGGGGTAGAAAACTGGATCCAGTGGGATATGGCAAAGGACGGTTACCGGATTTTATTATCTGGGCCGTCCGGCTCTGGAAAAACAACTTTGGCCCAAGGGCTGCTCTCCCGCATTGCCCGCCATTTACACGGGTGTGAAATTTATGTTTTAGATTATAAGAACATAGATTTTGCATATTTGGATGGTGCCAAGCGATATTTTGTGTTTGATGACACCACCGATGGATTTTTAGAGTTCTATTCTATCTTTGAAGATCGGCTAAGACGAAATGACGAATTTCCCTGGCTTGTACTTTACATAGACGAATATCCAAGCTGGATCGGTTCAATGGCATCCAAAGAGCAGAAAGACATTATGGGGAAAATGGCCCGACTTCTTAATTTGAGCCGTGCAAAGAAAATCCATGTTGTTGTGAGCTGCCAGAAGCCGCTAGGAGAATTATTCAGCAGCGGATCCAGAGAGTCCTTTTCCCATAAAGTATTATTGCAGGCTCCATCCAAGGAAACCATCAACATGATTATGCCTAACTTCAAGGATGATATAGAAACCTGTCCTACCGGAGTAGGATATTGTACTGTAAATGACACTAATCTTACCAAGATCCGTGTGCCATTTCCAAGGGCCATTGAAGCTATGCACAGGGATCTATGGGATGCAGTCAACCGATAACAACACAAAGGTGCCAGAGCGCTGCCATGCGGAGCATGGCAAGCAAGCTCTGGCAAGCCCTAAAGGCTAGTATTAACCTTTAGGGCACATATGTGTTATGTGTTTTAGCATTTTACACTACTAAAGTAAAGGGAGTGATCATTGTATGTCAACAGCCCGTACAAGGCGTATGCAGATTACCTGTAATAATCCAGAAGAAAAAGGGCTATCTTCTGATAGGATCAAAGAGATCATGCAGCGTTGGAAAACAGAGTATTACTGTTTTTGTTTTGAAACTGGGGAACAGGGAACGGATCATTTTCATTTGTATGTCAAATTTGTCAATCCCCAGTCAACCAGAGTATTAAGCAAGGCATTTGGAAATGCCCATGTGGAAATCATTAGATCATCTTCCAGCAGTCAAAATCGGGATTACATACGCAAGGAAGGGGCATATCTCGATTCTGAAAAAAAGGAAACGAATCATATTGAGACATTTTATGAATCTACAGAGTGTCCCGACGAATCCGAAGAAATACAGGGCAGACGCACAGATATTGAACGGATGATCTCATTAGTCCAGGACGGAGCTTCTAATGTAGAAATTGTTCAGGCGGTTCCCTCTATGGCCCTAAAGATTTCTGCGCTGGATCAGTACCGGCAGGCTTTCTATGAAGAACAGGGAAAACAGTACAGGGATGTTACTACTATTTATATTTATGGCCGCACAAGAACAGGAAAAACCAGCTCTGTCTATGCGAACCATGATCCCTCTGAGATCTGCTCTGTGATGGACTATAAAGGTACAGGGGTCTGGGATCAATACGATACAGCCCGGACAAGGGTTCTCCTGCTGGATGAATACAGAAGCTCTTTGAAAATCTCGGAGCTCCTTGCAATCTGTGATGGACAGCCCCACACTTTACGATGCCGATATTCAAACAGGGTGTGCCTGCATGATACTGTATATATTATAAGCAATATTTCGTTATTACAGCAGCATAAAGAGATACAAAGGGATGAACCGGAAAGCTGGGAAGCACTGTTGGCACGTATAAAAATTGTACGGCATTATTATGATGTAGGAAAATACAGAGATTACAGTGTACAGGAATATTTACAGGTTGAGGCTGACGGGATGATAGAGAATCCATTTGTTTTCTGTGATTCTTCTGATACGCCTTTTGTTACAGAAAAGAAAGAGGTACAGAATGGAAAACATAGTATTATATTTTAGTCCGACACAATATTCAAATGTGACAGGGATTTCCATAGAAGAAATTTTTAAGAGGATCCGTGAAGGTTCTATTCCTTATCAGATCACAGATGAAGGGATCAGGATACCTGTTACTTATCAAATTGATACATAAAAGATACAACTTGCTTTTACTTGAAATAATATAAATAAACATACTTTTTAATCAGAATACAAACGAATCGATCTATTAAAAATAAGCATACATTCACATAAGAAAACTTTTATTAGAATTATCCGCAAGCTGTATCATCTTTGAAAGGATGGTACTTTTTTTGTGCATAAAATTAGCAATGAAAAAGCTGAAACCATATGGTCTTTCCTAGAGCAGAGTGGTATAATGAATCTTGATACGGGAGAGCTTTCCGAACTGATAGAAATGACAAAACAGCAAAAATTAGAGAAAGCGATCTTAAAAGAGCACATTGAAAATTTTTACCATATCTGGCAGAACGATAAGGGTGTGTACTTAACCTATCTTCCGGCAAAAGACAAGCCCAAGGGCCGAAAAGCCGTATCTGCTTCCACACAGGAGCGTTTGGAACGAAAGATCATAGATTTTTATCTTGAACAGAAAAAGGAAGAGGAACAGGGGGCAATTACTTTGCGTAAGCTGTATCCTCAGTGGTTAAAAATTAAATCATTGGAAACCACGGCCTCTACTTATATTCGGCGAATAGATAATGATTGGAAGCGCTATTATGAAGCGGATCCCATTATTGATAAAGATATAAAAAAATTTACAAAGGCATATCTGAAAGAATGGGCTTTGTCAAAGATCCGCGAAAAATCTCTTACAAAGAAGTAGTATTATAATATGGCGGTAATCATTCGCCATATACTGGAATATGCAGTAGAAAATGAGTGGATTCCGACAAATCTTTATAAGTCCTTCAAGATAGAGGGAAAGTTATTCCGCAAGGTAAAAAAGCCTGAGGATGAAACACAGGTTTTTTTGATCACAGAGCAGCCAATGATTGAGGCTGAGGCTTGGAAGGATTTCTATGAGAACGGGTATACAACAGCGCTGGCAATTCCTCTTGCTTTCCAGATCGGAGTACGGTTAGGAGAATTAACAGCGCTTAAGACAACGGATCTTTGCAGAGATGGAAAGTATATCCATATTCAGCGCATGACCCAGAAGGTGGAACGCCAGCGGCCAGATGGAACCTGGTATCCGACTTCATGGGCTACGGTAGATCATGTAAAATCATCTGCCGGGGATCGGTATGTATATTTGACAAAGGAAGCACGGAGGATCATCAAAATTATTATGGATTACAATGCAGAAAATAATTTGCATGAGGATAATTTCCTATTTTTCCAAAGAGGTAAACATATCACTCCTACAGCTATTATCACTCGGCTCCGCAAATACTGTAATCATATTGATACAAAGCAGAAGGGGGTACATAAAATCCGCAAAAGCTATATCTCAGCTTTGCTGGATGCCGGAATCAATATCAATGAGATCCGAAAGCAGGTAGGGCATGAAGATGAACGCACCACGTTGCACAATTATGCATTTAATCGTGTGGATCCGTTGCAGAATGAGGCAGATATGGAAAGGGCATTAGCTATATAAAAGAATAAAAAAGAGGTCGACCCTGATCGACCCCAAACCAACAAAAAGAAAAAACGCCAGAACCCTTTAAAATCAAGGTTCTGGCACACTTTAGAGAGAGCTACTGACGGGAATCGGACCCGTGACCTCCGCACTACCAATGCGACGCTCTACCGACTGAGCCACAGTAGCAACTTTCTTTTTCTGTCCCGTAAGAACTCTTGTCTCACGCGACTTCGATATAATATCATATGTTTTTGTATTTTGCAATACTTTTTTTAAAAAAATTAAAAATTTTTTTTTTCAGGATCATATAGCATAAAGTTCCTGTAAAAATGCTGATTAAAGTATTCTTTTTCCAAAGGTGTGCACCTGCTGTCACAGCGGATGCGATCAGCTCAGGAAGCCCATGGGGCCAGGTTAGGGGAGTGACGCCTTTTAAGCAGTAGACGATCAGGACCGCCATGATGGCCGGAGGAAGCACGGTTCCCAGATAGCGGATCAGTTCCGGAAGCTGCCGTTTCCCTCCAAAAAGAAGAAAAGGAAACCAGCGGGTTGCCTGGGTGCACAGAACACAGATCAAAAGGGTGATGATTATATAGGAAGTATTTTGCGAAGAATGTATCATGAGAAATCCTCCATATTTCTTTGTATGGTATGCCTGAATATAAGAAGCAGGGCTGATACGGCAATAAGGGGCGGCAGGATAAAGCCGGAGGGGCCGAAAAGAGCCAGACAGAGCATACCGCAGAAAAAACCTGTTTTAGCCGGCAGATGACAGTGTGTTTCCCGCCACTGGTTGACACAGATTACAATAAAGAGAGCAGTCATGGCAAAATCAATGCCTGTGGTGTCAAATGGAAGAAATTGTCCGATGAGGGCTCCTGCCAGCGAACCGGCCACCCAGTAACAGTGATTAAAAAGGGAGATAAAAAGGGACGAAAGCTTCCATTCACGGTCTGTAAAATCATCCGGCTTTTTGGCGGAGCACAGGATGGAATACGTTTCGTCTGTAAGGGAAAAGATCATATAGGGGCCGGCTGCTTTCATTTTACGAAAACGTTCAATAAAGGTCAGGCCATAAAATGCGTGTCGGCTGTTGATCAAAAGCGTCATGATGGCTGTTGCGGCAAAACTCAGCCCTTCTGTGAGAATCCCTATAAGGGCAAACTGCATGGAACCGGCATAGACAAAGAGACTGATGAGAAAGGCCCAGCCGGCTCCAAGACCGGCCTTTTGGAGAAGGAGGCCAAAGGCAATTCCAAGAAAAATATATCCCAGAAAAACAGGGATTGTTTTTATCAGGGCAAATCCAGCTGCTTTTTTCATAGATGCTCCTTTCCGGATTGAAATAGTTCAATCACTTTTGCACGTTGATTTAGTATAGCAGACGAAAGAAAAAATTTCCAGTCTTAAGTGTCAGGGATTCTTATTTCTTAACGTTTCCCTCTTTTCTCCCTGAAAAAAATGTGATATGATTATTCAATACACGGGAATCATTTGGGTTCCATGATGGAAGAGAAATGTACGGAGGAGCAATCATGGCAGAAAAAGACATGGTATTGGAGACAGAGGAGAAAGAAACTGTTTCCAAGAATTTTATAGAACAGGAGATTGACAAAGATCTGGCAGAGGGCGTTTATGATAATGTCCATACCCGTTTTCCGCCGGAGCCAAACGGCTATCTTCATATCGGACACGCTAAGTCCATTCTTTTAAATTACGGACTGGCTCAGAAGTACGGCGGCACCTTTAATCTCCGTTTTGACGATACCAATCCTACAAAGGAAAAGGTAGAGTTTGTAGAATCCATCAAGGCGGATGTGAAGTGGCTGGGTGCTGATTTTGAGAACCGTCTGTTTTTTGCATCCGATTATTTTGAAAAGATGTATGAATGCGCTGTCTTCTTGATTAAGAAGGGAAAGGCCTTTGTATGCGATCTTTCCGCAGAGGAGATCAGAGAGTACCGCGGCGACTTTAACAATCCCGGTAAGGAAAGCCCCTACAGAAACCGTTCCGTTGAAGAAAACCTGCGCCTTTTTGAGGAGATGAAGGAAGGAAAGTACAAGGACGGTGAAAAGGTGCTCCGTGCCAAGATCGACATGGCTTCAGCCAATATCAACATGAGAGACCCGGTTATTTACCGTGTGGCTCATATGGAGCATCACAATACGGGAAATAAGTGGTGCATTTATCCCATGTATGACTTTGCCCATCCCATTGAGGACGCCATTGAGCATATTACCCATTCCATCTGTACACTGGAATTTGAGGATCACAGACCTCTTTACGACTGGGTCGTAAAGGAGTGCGAGTTTGAGAATCCGCCCCGCCAGATCGAGTTTGCCAAGCTGTACCTTACAAATGTAGTTACAGGTAAGCGTTATATCAAGAAGCTGGTTGAGGATTATATTGTGGACGGCTGGGATGATCCCCGTCTGGTATCCATTGCAGCGTTAAGAAGAAGAGGATACACACCGGAGTCTATCCGCCGTTTTGTGGAGCTGGTAGGCGTTTCCAAGGCAAACAGCTCGGTAGATTATGCGATGCTGGAATACTGCATCCGTGAGGACTTAAAGCTTAAAAAAGCCCGTATGATGGCTGTGCTTGACCCTGTAAAGCTGGTGATCGACAATTATCCTGAGGGTCAGATGGAAGAGCTGGATGTGCCGAACAATCTGGAAAATCCTGAGCTTGGCAGCCGTAAGGTTCCCTTTGGCCGTGAGCTTTATATTGAGAGAGAGGACTTTATGGAAGAGCCTCCGAAGAAATATTTCCGCATGTTCCCCGGAAATGAAGTCCGCCTGATGGGCGCTTATTTTGTAAAGTGCACCGGCTGTGAGAAGGATGCAGATGGAAATGTGACAGTGGTACATGGAACCTATGATCCTGAGACAAAGAGCGGTTCCGGTTTTGAGGGAAGAAAGGTAAAGGGAACCATCCACTGGGTAGCCGTTCCTACTGCAAAGAAGGTAGAGTGCCGTCTGTATGAAAATATTGTGGATGAGGAAAAGGGCAAGTTAAATGAAGACGGAAGCCTGAACTTAAATCCCAATTCACTGACCGTACTGCCGGACTGCTATGTAGAGCCTGCACTGGGAGAGGCAGAAAGCTATGACAGCTTCCAGTTCGTGCGCAATGGTTACTTCTGCGTGGACTGCAAGGACAGCACAAAGGAAAAGCCTGTATTTAACCGGATTGTTTCATTAAAGAGCTCCTTTAAGCTTCCCAAATAATGCAGCAGCTGTGTGAGAAACGATAAGATTTTATAAAAAGAATAAAATCGGCTTTGCCGGAAAAAGCAGGAGGAGGCTCTCTGGAAACAGGGGGCCTTTTTCTGTACGTCCCTGATGAAAGGAGAAAATGATGGAACTGATGGTGCCTATTGATAATCAGAGCAGACTTCCTCTGTATGAACAGATTTACCAATATATGAAGGAAGAGATACAGAGCGGGCGGATTCCTGCAGGAAGCAGGCTTCCTTCTACACGGATTCTGGCAGAAAATCTGAAGGTCAGCCGCAGTACCACTCAAATGGCTTATGAACAGCTTCTTTCTGAGGGGTATATCGAAGCGCTGCCCTGTAAAGGATACTTTGTATGCAGGATCGAAGAACTGGTTCGGGTGGAAAAAAACGCAGATGAGGAATTTGCGGAAAACAGGTCTGAAAAAGAAATGCCGTATGCTGTGGATTTTTCCACCAGAGGTATTGATCTGGACAGCTTTCCTTTTAATACCTGGCGCAGGTTAAGCCGCAATACGCTGGTGGACGATAATAAGGAAATGTTTGTCGTGGGGGATCCGCAGGGAGAATATGAGCTCAGAGCAGCGATCCGCGATTATCTTCACTCAGCCAGAGGGGTAAGCTGCCGTCCGGAGCAGATCCTGGTTGGAGCAGGAAGCGAGTATCTTCTCATGCTGCTGTCGCAGCTTTTGGGGAGAGAGACGGGAATTGCCCTGGAAAATCCAACCTATCGTCAGGCTTACCGGGTACTAAAGAGCCTGGGACATCTAGTTGTTCCCGTAAAAATGGACCGGTATGGCATGGATGTTTTGGATCTGGAACAGAGCAAAACTCAGGCTGCTTATGTAATGCCGTCCCATCAGTATCCCACAGGGATAGTCATGCCTGTAAAGCGCAGACAGGAGCTTTTAAGCTGGGCTTACAGAGGAGAAAACAGGTATGTGATCGAAGATGATTATGACAGTGAATTCCGCTATAAAGGACGTCCGATCCCCGCACTTCAGGGCATGGACCAGGGGGGGAGGGTCATTTATATGGGGACATTTTCACGTTCCATTGCCCCGGCGATCCGCGTGGGATTTATGGTGCTTCCTGGAGAGCTCCTTTCAAGGTATCGGAGCCAGGCCGGATTTTATGCCTGTACGGTTTCACGGATCGATCAGAAGGTGCTGTATCATTTTATTACAGGCGGGTATTATGAGCGCCATTTAAACCGGATGCGGGCCGTGTATAAGGGGAAGCATGATGTTCTGTTAAGCGGCCTTAAAGAACTGGAAGATATGTTTTGGATCAGGGGAGAATATGCGGGGATCCATGTGCTTCTCACACATAAAGGGCAGATGCCGGAAAAAGAGCTGATCGAACGGGCTGCCGGTGAGGGCGTACGGGTTTATGGCATGTCGGAAGCCGTGATAGGGGAAAATAAGGATCTGGTGCCGTCTACAGTGATTTTGGGATATGCCAATTTAAAGGAAAAGGAAATACAGGAGGGCTGTATGCGTCTGGCAAGAGCCTGGAAATGAGTACATGGACAGAGAGCCTGAGGAAAGCAGAGAAAGGAGCGCAAGATGAAGAGAAAGAGAAAGGAACGATACAGGTTATGGGCTGCTGTTGCAGTGCTGTATGCAGTGGTGCTGCCGGTAAGTGGACTGATGGGAATGACAGAGAATCGCCAAAATGCCCGGATGCAAAGCGAATCGGTCAGAGAGGTGGAGCCGGTAAATAAGCAGGGCGCAGTGAAAGAGAATGAAGAAAATCCGACCGGTTCGGAGACTGTTTTTGGAGAACTAAGCCTTACGGCAGAGCAGCTTGACGCGGCAGAGGCGGTTTTTTCTTCCCTTGAAAGCCTGGATCTGGAACAGGCGGCCCGGCTCATGGACAGAGAGCAGGACGTTCTGGCAGACCTGTTTTATGAGACAATGGGAGGAACACGGTATCTGTACACACCATCTGGCTTTACTGCTCAGATCGAGGGAGAAGGAATGGTATTTACCATGCCGGGAACGGTATTTTATGGTTATTTTAAAGATGGAAAGCCCAGGGGGGAATGTCTGGCTCTTCAGTTTATCAATGTAGACAGCCCTCGTTACAATTATTCCTATGGAATCTGGAGAAACGGCAGGATGACGGGCTATGGAAGCACAGGATACTGTTATTATGAAAATGTGCCTCAGGGAGAGATGGCTAAAACAGTAAAGCAGGGGAATTTTAAAAATGATTTATTAGAAGGGGAAATTTCCTATGAAACTACCGGTGCAGACGGAACGGTATCCCACTGGTATATGGCGGCATCAGAAGGGGCGACAGTGATCGATACCCGCTGGATCTGGATGGAGGAGGAGAAAGAGTATCAGCTTATGTCTGCCGATGCCCAGAGCCATGGCTATCTGATCAGCGAGGAACAGGCTGGTCAAGTGATGTGGATGAACCTGCTGGGGTGGGAAGTATAAGGGGAAAATAAAGGGACAAAGCCTGAAAATAGCTTTGTCCCGTATATAAACCTAAACCAGCGGCTCATCATCCTCAGTGAGAATGGTCCCCTCTTCATCTTCTGCAAGTTCCACTGAAACTACATCCTCTGTTTCATCATCATCTTCTTCCGAAGAACCCCCATCTTCGGTCTCAGAAGGCTGTTTTTCCGCATAGACTGGTTCGGCATCCAGACGTTCATAGTCATAGAGATCATCATCGTCTACATAATCGTCATCCAGGAAGCCGTCCTCCTCCATGTGTACCTCTTCGGGCTCATCCTCCTTTTCATGCTCCTCCTTCCATTCCTCTTTTTTTGACTTCATGGAATTCAGTGCTATATGTGCGGTGTCCACAGCGGCAGATACAGCCTCATGGGCCGTATCAGAGAACAGGCTTCCTGCGTCCCGGAGCACATTTTTTGTAGCCTGAGCCATATCCTTGGCAGCTACTTTAAATTCGTCTTTGCTGGAGGTAAGAGAAATATAATTGCGGTTTACTTTCGCTGATTCAAAGGTACTGTCTTCAGATCCATCTTTTTTTAATTCACTATCCTCATCTTCTTCAAATTCCCTGAAATCCTTTTCCAGCTCTTTGTGATAGGTCTTATACTGGAGTACATAGGAAACACCGGCTGCCACAGCTCCGGATACGGCGGCTAAAGCGACCAGTTTTCCCCAACCTTTTTTTGCCATATAAATTCCCCTTTCTTTGATAAGTTGTCTGATTATGACTGTTTACTATTATTGTAATACGAATGGGAAAAAAAATAAACATGAAATCATAAAAAAAATATTAAATTACAGGAAAATCATCCAGAGAAAGAAAATTTTTATCAGAATAAAACGGTTCTGAATTTTAAAGGCGGGATGCCCTCCTGTTTTTTAAAAAAGCTGATAAAACTGGATTCTCCTCCAAAGCCGCATTGGCAGGCGATTTCGTGAACGGGAAGTTCGGTGGTTTTTAAAAGCTCTTTTGCTTTGGAAAGACGAAGAGACAGCAGGTATTCATAGGGCGGAACACCGGTCTGGCGTTTAAACTGTCTGGAAAATTGGGAAGGACTCAGGCTGACTGCCTTTGCCATATGTTCAACCGTTATTTTTTCGGAATAATGTGCCTTCATATAGCGGACCGCTGCAAAGGACAAACTGTTTTCTCCCTCAGAATCCATGGTTTCTTCAAACAGGCCTGTGATCAGTGTATATATCCTGGAGGATAAGCGGCTGATGCTTATGGCTTCTCTGGCTTTTATAAGCTCAAAAAGCTCATAGATATGGGCAGGAATTACAGAAGCTGGGGAAATAATGCAGCCTCTTTTGATCATGAGCTCCTCAAAAAGCTCTTTTGTATTGCTGCCGGAGATATGGAGCCAGTATGTTTCCAGATGATTGTGGGTGCAGTACATGTGAGGTCCAAAGCAGTCTACCAGAGCGATTTCTCCGGCTTTTGCTGTGAGCTCACGTCCCTGATATAAAAAAGAAAAGGTACCGCGGACGATGTAAGCGATTAAAATACTGTCAAAGGAGCTGCGGTCTACCCGGTATCCACTGGTACAGTAAAAATGGCCTGCGCTTAAAGGGTAAAAAAAGAGCCTGGGATTAAAAGCGCCGGAATAGAAAAAAGCTCGGATGACTGTAAGATACCTTTTTGCATATTCCTCCTACTCTGCCATACAGCAGGATTTTGAAATTATTCGGCGGTATTTCAAAAGAAATTTCCGCTGCTTCATTGTATACTAAAACAGAACAGGGGTCAATCAATCAGCCTGTGAATCTTTAAGTCTATATAACAGAGGTGGCAGAGATGAAGTGTATTACAGAATTAAAGGATTGGGATTTTAAAATCCCGGAGCTTGGATTTGAAAAAAGAGTGACGCTTCCTTATACATGGAATGTGGAAAATGAGCGGCCGGTACAGCTTTACAGAGGACCGGCAGAATATACAACAGAAATTGAACTGGATGAAATGCCATGGGACAGGGCAGTGCTGTATTTTGGTTGTGTATTTCATACGGCCAGGGTATTTGTAAACGGAATACCGGCAGGAGGCCATACAGGCTCTGGATATACGCCCTTTGAGTTGGATATAACTGATTTGGCAGTACGGGGGAAAAACCAGATCTGTGTAGTCGCAGACAACAGTAAAAAAGAGGATATGCTCCCTCATGGACTGGATTATGACTGGGCGGATGACGGAGGGCTGCTCCGGGATGTATGTCTGATCCGGATGGAAAAGGACGATATTATGGAAATGAAAACAGGGTATGCCATTGAATCCATAAGCGGACAGACCTGCAGCGGTTATCTGGAGTTTTATATAAAAGGAACAGCGAAAGAGGCCCTGGTGCAGGTGTCGGAGTACAAAACCGGACACATAGTGCTGTCTGAAACGATCCATACAGACACGCTGGTCCGTATCCCCTTTGTGGGCCTTAAGCTATGGGCGCCGGAGCATCCCCAGCCAGAGCCCTTTGAGCACAGCAGAAAATGCCTGTCTCAGTTAAAACAGGCGGGCTGCGTATTTACCCGTTTCCACTGGCAGCAGGACAGAAAGATCCTGGACTGGTGCGATGAAAACGGACTTATGGTTCAGGAGGAGATTCCTTTCTGGGGACAGCCAAAGAAAGCCGGATCAGAGCAGCTTGCGCTGGCAAAGCAGCAGGCCGGGGAAATGGTGCATTATCACGGCAGCCATCCGTCCATTATCTGCTGGGGCGTTGGAAATGAGCTTGGGGGAGAACTTCCGGAAACCATTGCGTATGTAAAGGAGATGTACCGGTATTTTAAAGAACTGGATGGCAGCAGGCTGGTGAATTATGTTTCCAATACGGTTTCCAGAGATGCAAATGTTGATTTGGATGATGCGGCCATGTATGGCGATATTGCCATGTGGAATGAGTATCTGGGTCTCTGGCAGCCCTGTGAGGATGTAGAAGGGGTGCTCCGAAGGACGTATGAGAAGTTTGGCGGTATGCCGTCCATGGTTACGGAATTTGGATTGTGTGAGCCCGCTTTTGAAGGGGGCGATGAGAGAAGGGCGCAGATCTTAAGAGAGCGGATCCCGGTATATAAAAGCCTCGAAAATATGGCAGGCTATGTATGGTTTTCCTTAAATGACTATCGAACTCACTATGGGGAATATGGGGAGGGGAAAATGAAGCAGCGGATCCATGGGTCGACGGATCTGTATGGAAATGAAAAGCCTTCCTATGAGGTGTTCTGTGAAATTGAGTAAAATGGCGTTGTTTTAGTCATATTTGAGTAAGTGGCGCTGTATGATCTAATGATACTTCACAAATATTTTAGAAAATATTAGCACTCAACTCTTGACAGTGCTAATAAGCAGTGGTATAACTTACATTGTGAACAAAAGAAGCAGGAAACAGCAAAAGCTGAGAGAAAATAATGAATGATCACAAGGAGGAATCCAGATATGAAGTTAGTACCATTATTTGACAAGGTCGTATTAAAGCAGTTAGTTGCAGAGGAGACTACCAAGTCCGGCATCGTTCTTCCGGGAGCAGCAAAGGAAAAGCCACAGCAGGCAGAGGTAATCGCAGTTGGACCAGGCGGCGTGGTTGACGGCAAGGAAGTGGTTATGCAGGTAAAGGCCGGCGACACTGTAATCTATTCCAAGTATTCAGGAACAGAGGTAGAGCTGGATGACGAGAAGTATGTGATCGTTAAGCAGAGCGACATTCTGGCAGTAGTAGAGTAATCATTAAAAATACGGACTTATTTATAAATTTGGAGGTTGATTGACATGGCAAAGCAGATTAAATATGGCGTAGATGCCCGCAAGGCACTGGAAGCAGGCGTAAATCAGTTAGCAGATACCGTTCGCGTAACCTTAGGCCCTAAGGGACGCAACGTAGTTCTTGACAAGTCCTTTGGCGCACCGCTGATCACAAATGACGGTGTTACTATTGCAAAGGAAATCGAGCTTGCAGATCCATTTGAGAACATGGGCGCACAGCTGATCAAGGAAGTTGCTTCCAAGACAAATGACGTAGCAGGCGACGGTACTACCACAGCAACCGTTCTGGCACAGGCTATGGTAAATGAAGGCATGAAGAACCTGGCAGCAGGCGCTAACCCGATCATCTTAAGAAAGGGTATGAAGAAGGCCACAGACGCAGCTGTTGAGGCGATCAAGGCTATGAGCAAGCCTGTAGGCGGCAAGGCTCAGATCGCAAGAGTAGCAGCTATCTCTGCATCGGATGATGAGGTAGGTACAATGGTAGCTGACGCCATGGAGAAGGTTTCCAAGGACGGCGTTATCACCATCGAGGAATCCAAGACCATGAAGACAGAGCTGGATCTGGTAGAAGGTATGCAGTTTGACAGAGGTTACCTGTCCGCATATATGTGCACCGATATGGATAAGATGGAAGCAAATCTGGATGATCCATACGTTCTGATCACTGATAAGAAGATCTCCAATATCCAGGATCTGCTGCCTCTGTTAGAGCAGATCGTAAAGATGGGCGCAAGACTGCTGATCATCGCTGAGGATGTTGAGGGCGAGGCATTAACAACTCTGATCGTAAATAAGTTAAGAGGTACCTTCAATGTAGTTGCTGTCAAGGCTCCGGGCTACGGCGACAGAAGAAAAGAGATGCTTCAGGATATCGCAATCCTGACCGGCGGTACCGTTATTTCCGAAGAGGTTGGTCTGGATCTGAAGGATGCTACCTTAGATCAGTTAGGCCGTGCAAAATCTGTTAAGGTACAGAAGGAAAACACCATCATCGTTGATGGTGAGGGCGATAAGGAAGCGATTGCAGCAAGAGTGGCTCAGATCCGCAAGCAGATCGGTGAGACTACCTCTGAGTTTGATAAGGAGAAGCTGCAGGAGCGTCTGGCTAAGCTGGCAGGCGGCGTAGCTGTTATCCGTGTAGGCGCTGCTACCGAAACAGAGATGAAGGAAGCCAAGCTGCGTATGGAGGATGCATTAAATGCAACCCGTGCGGCAGTTGAGGAAGGCATCATCGCAGGCGGCGGTTCTGCATACGCACATGCTACCGTAGATGTTCAGAAGGTAGTAGACGGTCTGGAAGGTGATGAGAAGACAGGCGCTAAGATCATCTTAAAGGCTCTGGAGGCTCCTCTGTTCCACATCGTTTCCAACGCAGGTCTGGAAGGCGCTGTTGTTGTAAATAAGGTAAAAGAGTCTGAGGTTGGATGCGGTTTTGACGCATACAATGAGAAATTTGTAGATATGATCGAGGCTGGTATCCTGGATCCTGTAAAGGTTACAAGAAGCGCTCTGCAGAACGCTACCAGCGTTGCATCTACTCTGCTTACAACAGAGTCTGTTGTAGCAGCGATCAAGGAGCCGGCTCCCGCAGCTCCTGCAGCACCTGACATGGGCGGAATGTACTAATTTCCCTGTCAAAACTGGTAAAATATAAAACTACGGATTCCCTCTGGATCTGGGATTTATTCTCAGAACCAGGGGGGATTTTTGCGTAAATGAGGGTTTTTGAGAAAAGAAACGGGTACAGCCTTAATGAAAATGTAATACTTCTGTGCTTTTTTGTAAAAGAAAACTGTGATATACTGGAAAAATACATTGGATAGAAAACGAGGTACTTGATATATGAAACCATACAGATGGAAGCGGGTTCTTGGTATATGTACAGCTGCGGTCTTGGGGCTGTCTTTTCCGGCTTATGCGGTAACGATTACGCCTTTAAATCCGGAAACAGGACAAAGCTCTTCCTCAGAGCCTTCTGGAACGGGAGCACCTGCATCACAGGAAAATACAGAACGTTTAAATATTGCCCAGCCGGTTGTGTCCTCTGAGGGGGCGGTGCTCATGGACGGGGCTTCGGGAAAGGTGCTGTTTTCCAAAAATGGAGACACCCGCTATTATCCGGCCAGTATTACAAAGCTGATGACGGCTCTCTTAGTGGCAGAAAACTGTAGCCTGGATGATACGGTGACATTTTCAGCATCAGCTACTACAAATCTGGAATCAGGAGCTGTTTCCATCGGTATGGTGGAGGGCGATACCATGACGGTTCGCCAGTGTCTGTATGCCCTGCTTTTAAAGTCTGCTAACGAAGTAGGAAATGCGCTGGCAGAACACGTTTCAGGTAGTGTCCAGGCATTTGCAGACAGGATGAACGAGAAGGCGGTTAAACTTGGCTGTACCAACACCCATTTTACGAATCCCCATGGATTAAATGATCCGGAGCATTATACCACGCCAAAGGACATGGCGCTGATCGCCAGAGCTGCTTTTCAGAATGAGGTGGTAAGGACAGTAGCGTCCACCAGGACATACAGTCTTCCGGCTACGAAAAAGAATCCTTCCGGGCTTACGGTCACAATGGGACATAAGATGTTAAATCCCAATGATTCCCGTTATTATGAGGGGATAATCGGGGGGAAGACGGGTTATACCTCCAAGGCAGGAAATACACTGGTAACGGCGGCAGAACGGAATGGAGTCCGCATGATCGCGGTAGTGATGAAGAGCCGTTCCACCCACTATGTGGATACAAAGGCCATGCTGGACTATGGATTTGAGCTGGCAAAGGCAGGAGCGCTTGGAACAAACCAGACTGGGGGACAGAATGCAGGTTCTTCCCAGACAGGAGCGGGAAGCGGCGGTCCCGGAGCTGGTGCCGGCCCATCAGGGGCAGCCGGTGCTCCCGAAAGTACAGGAGCATCAGGAGTAACGGTTGTACCGGGAAATACGGGTGCTCCCCAGAACCCGGGAAACACGGGTGTTCCGGTCACAGGTACAGAGGGCGGACCTGGTGTTTCTTCTCAGCACGGCTGGGCAAAGACGGAAAAAGGCTGGAATTTTGTCAAGGATAACGGAGCAAAAGCCAGTGGGGAATGGGTTTCTGATGCAGAAGGAATCTATTGGATCGATGAAGATACATTTATGGCAAAAGGCTGGCGCCAGATTGATGGAAAGTGGTACTATCTGCGTTCCAACGGTGCTATGGCAAAAAACTACTGGGAAGAAAGCCAGGATGGAGTTTGGTACTATCTGGGAGCAGACGGTGTGATGATGACAAATGCCACAACCCCGGACGGATACCGGGTAGGAGCGGACGGAGCCTGGATCCGGTAGGGGATATTTCCGTATACAGGATGATCAACCGGCGATCGATTATAAAAATGCGGCAGACTGTTTGTGTGGGTCTGCCGCATTCTTCATGCAGTGTGCCTGATGGCATGCTGTTTTATTATTTTACGATAACTGCCTGATCAGTTACTTCTACGGTCTTTCCATCCGCCAGTCCAACGGTCTTTACAGAAGCAAAGCTGCCATTGATCTGATCGGCAGTCAGAACGGTCATGCCGGAAGCTGGCTGGGAATAATTGGTGAAATCAAGGATCAGGTCGCCGCCTGCATTTACAGTTCCGCCTACTGCGAGCATATCTTCAGGACCGCTGATCTTTAAGGTTAAATCACCCTCAGCGCCCTGTGTAAAGTCGCCCGAGATATTAAGCGCGCCGTTTACATTTTCTGTAATGGCTGCATGATTGTCTACAGAGCTGTATCCGAAGGCGTAAGGAGAGGCTGCGGTGAGCGTTCCTCCGTTTACATGGACGCCGCCGGTATAGCTGTTATTTCCCCACAGTTCCAGAGTGCCGGAGCCGTTTTTCGTAAGGCTTCCTTCTCCGTCGATGTCATTTTTCCACTGGTCAAAGGCATCAAAGCCGCCCTTGGAACTGTCCATGGTTACGGTTACGTCTGTATCAAAGGAGCCGTAGCCGTCGCCTGCTTCATAGAGGTTTAAGCGTCCCCAGCCCTCGGCGTCATCCAGAAATACATAGCCGGAGGGGAGGCCTGTGGAATACAGAACCCATCTGCGCTGGTCTGCATTCAGATAAGGGAATCTTGTTTCCAGAAGAACTTCTGCTCCCTTTGGAACACGCATAGGCTGTGTGGGATCACCGGTCTGAGGCATATTGTAGGTCATGCGTTCATTGTATCGGATGGCGTTTAATTCATCATCATCATAGTAGGTTACTTCCTTGGCAGAAGGATTCTTAAGAAGGATTTCTTCTGCTTCTTTGCGGGCGTCTGCCTTTAACTGGGCATTGTCCGGATCATTTAAGGCTGCGGCAGCCAGGGCCATTGCCATGGTGCGTCCGCCCATTACGTCCATAGGAGAGTGCATACCTGCGATGATGCGGTAATTTCCAATCTCAGATGCATTGGTAAGACATTCTTTAAACTGTTCCGGAACTGCATAGGCCAGAGAAAGGGATGCCAGATAGCCTGCGTTTGTGTGGCCGCTTGGGAAGCCGCCGTCCTCCATGGGCTTTGATGATACGCAGGGCTTTAAGGCCGGTACGATGGATACGTCGCTGCTCCAGCGGAAGGGGCGCATATACTGGAAATAAACCTTGGCAGGATTGCCGCTGGCATGAGGGCCGCGGACTGTATTTACAAGCTCTACCATGCTGCCGAGAGAGGAGGTTTCATCGGCCCAGGATCCATTTTCATTGCCCTTATCACTGTATTTTTTCGTTTCTGCATCAGCAGGGATGGCATCCGGCAGAGAGGTTTTCGCATTTGCCAGGTTTTTAAACGCGGTTTCATAGGAACCCAGTCCGTCCAGTGCGGACCAGTTCTGGTTCTGGCGGTCGGTGAGATAAGCCTGAACTTCCTGCTCCAGCGTGCGGTTCTGGGTCATGGTAATGCAGGTAAAGATATTCTGGTCCAGAAGACGCTTTCCGTCCTCGCCAAGCTTGGTTCCGTTATCCCAGCTGGATCCTGGCTCCCAGATGTTTAAGAAGGGGGAGAGAACCCCTACGACTGCATTAGACTCAGGGGACTGGTTTTCCATGGCATTTGTCTTGTAGGTATCTACAAAGTAGCCATGGGGACCCGGAACTGGTTCGATGGCAGCTGGATCAGTGGCAGCCATAACTGGTGTGGCAGTCATTGCCAGCGCTGCTCCAAGAGCACCTGCCTGCTTGATGAATTTTGAACGTTTCATAGAAAAAAAATCCTCCTCGCGAATCAATTTTAAATTCATCATAACAAAGAAAAACAGACAAAGACTACTCATATTTTGCGTGTTTTGAGAAGGGGAATATGCATTTTATGCGTTTTGGTAATGCCGGGGTAAAATTACGGTAAAATTACTGTTGTTCATCTGGGGCCGTAGGACGGTAGGAGGAGTGGTGGGAAGTCAGCTTGTAGTCCGAGGGAGACATACCGCAGAACTTTCGGAATACCCGGTTGAACTGTGAAAAACTGGAAAAACCAGTGGATTCTGCTACCTGCGTAATACGCATAGGTGAATTGAGCAGGAGATACTGGGCATTTTTAATCCGTGTCAGCTGGATGTACTGTACCACCGTGTAGCCAGTGACATTTTTAAACTGGTGGGACAGATAGTAGGGACTGATGTAAAATGTCTCTGCCAGAGCGGCCAGAGAAATATCTTCCGTGTAGTGGGTATGGATATAGTTGGTAATAGTATAAATCTTTTCTTTCACACCGTTTTCCACGTTAGGAACGTAATGGTTTAGCCCCTGCATTTCATACAGGAGAAAGAGAAATTCCGTAAATTTGGTGTGTATCAGAAGATTGCGGATATTGACATTGGGCGTATCTTTGGCAATCATTACGATTTCATTGAGCTTCTGGTATAAACGGTTCTGTTCCTCTTTGTGAAAACGAAAAATGGGTACAGAGCTGTTAAAAACGGAAAGGATTTCCTTATAGCCGGAAGCACCGTAATTCATCTGTTTTGGCAGCATAAATCCAATGATGATACGATCGCTGGGCGGGCCGGGCAGATATTCGGACTGATGGAGCACCGATGGAGGGAGCAGCACCAGATCATTGGCAATGATATCATAGCGTTTTCCCTCTACGAAATGGTATGCCTTTGGGCTTAAGAGGATCATCAGTTCATAAAAGCTGTGAAAATGTGGAAAATCCATGTTGATAGCGTGACTTCGTTTATCGTAGTCAAAGTAATAAAAGGTAGAGTTTTCAATGGGTGTGGCTACCTCATTGATAATAATGGAAAAGCCTTCTTCGTAGAGAAGCGGAGAGTTGTGGTAGGTTTTCATAAGTGTGTTCCCCCTGAACATAGTAAACAGTTATATTTCATTCAGTAAAACACAGAAAAACAAAAAATGCAATACCCAAATATCATAAAGACAAAATTGAAATAGTTATTGCTTTAAAAAGCAGGTATACTGTAGTATAATGTTAAAAAATAATAATCATAGGAGACATCATAATGCAGATACCAGGCTATTTTGAGGATATGAATTATTTACATGTAAATACAGAGCCGGATCGGGCGTATTATATTCCAGCTTCTGGCAAAGGCTGTTACTTTCTGGATCGGGAGAAATCAGACAGGTTTCTCCTTTTAAGCGGTTCCTGGCAGTTTCAGTATTTTGAAAGCGTATACGATCTGCCGCAGGAGTTCTGGAAGGAGGGAGCAGGAAAGGGAAAAGAGGTGCAGGTTCCTGCCGTATGGCAGAGTTACGGCGTGGATGGAAACCAGTATATCAACACCCGGTATCCATTTCCCTTTGACCCGCCCTATGTGCCGAGGGAAAATCCCTGCGGGCTGTATGAACGAAGTTTTGAGTACAAATGCTGTCTCGATGCTCCGGAGGCATTTTTGAACTTTGAGGGTGTGGATTCCTGCTTTTATGTGTGGATCAACGGAATCTTTGTGGGATATTCCCAGGTATCCCATTCCACCAGTGAATTTCACATTACCCGGTATCTGAAAGAGGGTGAAAACCGCCTGACCGTACTGGTGTTAAAATGGTGTGACGGAAGTTATCTGGAGGATCAGGATAAATTACGTATGAGCGGCATTTTTCGTGATGTGTATGTGCTGAGACGTCCTAAGGAGGCAGTCCGCGATTACTTTATCCGTCCTTATATCCGGGAAAATGGGGCAGAGGTTTGTATGGAGCTGTCCTTTTATGGCAACAGCCGTCCTGATGGCCGGATCCGTGTGCTTGACCCGGAGGGAAAGGCAGTCTGGGAACAGAGCTGGAACGAAACAGCAGATAGGGATCAAATACGGTTTTATCTGGAAAACTGCCGTCTGTGGACCGCAGAAACGCCCTGGCTTTATACCGTTGAGATCCAGACCGAAAAGGAATGGATCACCGACCGATTTGGCATCCGTGAGATTTCTGTGGAAAACGGTGTTCTGTTTATCAACAAAACACCGGTAAAGTTCCACGGAGTGAACCGCCATGACAGTGACCCTGTTACTGGCTATGCCATAAGCAGACAGCAGATGGAACGGGATCTTAAGCTGATGAAGGAGCACAATGTAAATGCCGTCCGTACCAGCCATTATCCAAACAGTCCCCAGTATTACCACCTGTTTGACGAGATGGGTTTTTATGTAATGGATGAGGCGGACAACGAGAGTCACGGTACGGATAAGGTATTTAAAAAGGTGGATGACTGGGATACCCATGTAAAGAAGTGGAACCGTACGATTGCAGATAATCCTGCATATACGGAGGCGGTTCTGGACCGTACAAGACGCTGTGTGGAACGGGATAAAAACCATGCCAGCGTACTGATGTGGTCCATGGGAAATGAAAGCGCCTACGGCTGTGCCTTTGAAGCAGCCATGGCCTGGACGAAGGAGAGAGACGATACCAGGCTGTGCCACTATGAGGGCGCCAGATATGTGCCGGATGTAAAGAAATATGATTTTTCCAATATGGATCTGTACAGCCGGATGTACCCGGATCAGGAGGAAATCATACGGTATTTTGAGGAGCAGGAAAGCCGTACGTTTTCTGAAAATCTTCCCTTTATGATGTGCGAATATGCGCACGCTATGGGAAACGGACCGGGAGACCTGGAGGATTATTTTGAATTGATCCACCGATATGATGGAATGTGTGGCGGCTTTATCTGGGAATGGTGCGATCATGCAGTAAAAACCGAATCAGGCTTTCTTTATGGCGGAGATTTTGGGGAAGAGCTTCATGACGGAAATTTCTGTGTGGACGGACTGGTGTCTCCGAACCGGATTCCACATCCGGGCTTAAGGGAATTTAAAAATGTATACCGCCCGGCCAGGATTCAGAGCGCAGATTGGGAAACGGGAGCGATTGTCTTTAAAAACTATATGGATTTTACAGACCTTAAGGACTATGTGTATCTGAAATGGGAAGCGGTTCAGGATGGGATCATCATAGAGGAAAGTATACAGAAGGAGCTGCCGTCCGTACTGCCTCATACGTGCGGTACGGTGTATTATACAGGGAAGCTCCCTGAAAATGGAAGCTGCTTTTTGAGAGTGAGATATCTGTTAAAATCTCCGGTTCCAGGACTTAAGGAAGGCTGGGAGCTTGGCTTTGATGAGATCCGGATGCCGGAGACTGCGGCTGGAAGGCAGGAGAAAGCTTTGGGATGTGAAAGCCGGCCTGCAGCCTGCTCCGGCGCACTCACACTGGAGCAGACAGAGCGTCGGATTACAGTAACCGGGGCGGATTTTACCTATGTGTATGATACCTTCTCAGGAGCTTTCTCCGGGATCAGAAAGGGAGAAAAGGAATACCTCATCCGTCCCATGGAGTACAATATCTGGCGTGCCCCAACGGATAATGACCGAAAAATCCGGCTGGAGTGGGAGAGAGCTGGCTATGACCGCACCAAGGTGCGTACCTATACCACAGAGGCTCGTTTGAGAGAAGACGGCTCTGCAGAGCTTGTGACAGAGCTGTCTCTGTCGGCCGTTCATATCCAGCGTATTTTAAATATAAAAGCCAGCTGGCTGATCCATAGGGATGGCTGTATCCAGGTGAAGCTGGATGTAAAAAAAGATATGGAATTCCCATTTCTGCCAAGATTCGGCCTGCGCCTGTTCCTGGATCAGAGTCTTGACCGGGTACGATACTGCGGAATGGGGCCGGATGAAAGCTATCCGGATAAGCATCAGGCGTCCTGGCACGGTATTTTCGAGGGAGATGTGCGCACTATGCACAGGCCTTATCTGAAGCCTCAGGAGTATGGTTCCCACTGGGACTGCAGCTGGTGTGAGATTTCAGGAGAAGAGATGAGCTTTCAGGCTTCATCGAAAGAAGGCTTTATGTTCCAGGCCTGCGAGTATACTCAGGAGGAACTGTCCGAAAAAGCACATGACTTTGAACTTAAGGAGGCAGGATGCACTGTTCTCTGCTTGGATCACAATCAGAGCGGCATCGGATCCGGAAGCTGCGGGCCTCAGCTGCTGGAAAAATATCAGTTCAATGAGCCTGAATTTTCCAGAACCTGGGTTATAACTCCGGGAAAGCGCAAAGAATAAACAGGAGAGAAAACAGAAAATGAAACGAACAAAGTGGATTGCATTTTTATGCTTTGCTTTTTTAATGGCAGGTCTTGGAGCAAATGACGCCCTTCGAGGGATCTTTGCCCCTGTGTTCCAGGAACGGTACGATTTAAACGGGAGCCAGCTTTCGTTGATTGTTACTATCAGTTATGTGGGAAATCTGCTGTTTTTAAGCATCGGAGGGAAGCTTCTGGATCTGTTTCCCAGAAAGAATGTGGCTGTGGCGGTAACGGCTGTCTGGGCGGGAGCAGTTGCCCTAAATCTGGTGTCCGACAGCTATATATGGATTCTGGTATCCATGTTTTTTGCTCTGGGAGCATCCACCCTTTTAAATACTACGGTCAATATATTGACTCCGGCGGTGTTCGCAGGATATGCGGGCCTTATGGTAAATGTGCTGTTTTTTATCCAGGGGATTGGTACCAGCGGAAGCCAGCTTCTGCTGGGAAGATACGCCTTCCACTATGCAGGATGGAAATGGATTAACGCTGCCCTTTTGATTGTGGCCTTTCTGGTAATTGTCCTGTTTTTCTTTTTAAAGATCCCAAAACAGGGAGAGGAGAAGGAGCGGGAGAAGGAAATTCTTAAAAAAGAGCCGGATTCAAAGATATTCTGGATTTTTATTGCCATGATGGGCTGTTATTTTATTGGGGAACACGGCATCATGAACTGGCTGATGTCCTACTGTATCTCTGCATTTTCCATGGAAGCCTCCAGCGCTTCTGCAAGCCTGTCCCTGTTCTGGGGCGGCATGACGGCAGGACGTCTGATGTTTGCTCCCGTGGTTCAGAAAATGGGCGCGGTAAAGAGCATGAAGCTCTTTGGCGGCATCGGAACGGTGATGTTCTGCGCCGGCTGTATCCTGGGAGAGAGCGGCGTATGGGTTCTGGGAGCATCAGGCTTTGCGCTGGCGATTTTGTATCCCACCATGGTGCTTTTGATCCAGCAGATTTATCCGGTTCAGACCGCAGCCACCCGTACAGGCGTTATCATCAGTGCGGCTACGGTAGCAGATATTGTGTTTAATCTGCTCTTTGGCGCAGTTTCCTCCAAGTGGGGGTATGGCATCAGCTTTATGATCCTTCCTGTGGCTATGGCTGTTTTTTATGGTTTGTATCTGAGGCTCGCAGGAAGTTTGAAAAGAAATTGAGGAAAAATGAAAATAGAAAAGGGAGAACGGGCAGATGGATGTAATGAGAAACAGAATACGGCCGATTTTAGACAGTTTGAGACAGTGGCGCTGCCGTTTCAGTGAAGAACTGACAGAGGTAGAAATCCGTCCGGGCGATTATCATTTTTCAGAGAAGCTGGATGCAGATCAGCTGAAAGACGGATGGATGCCTTTTGGAGCTTGTGAAACATGGGGAGGAAGGGACCGACATTTCTGGTTCAGGACAAAGGTTGTGATACGAAAGGAATGGGCGGGAAAAGAAGTACGGGTGACCCTGAACACGGGTGCAGATGATATATGGAATACAGATAATCCTCAGATTATGGCATATAAAAACGGGATTTTATCGGGAACCATGGATATGAACCATCAGGATTTGATCTTGGCAGAAGAGGCGGAGGAGGCAGAGGTTTTTGAACTGGTATTTTATGCCTATTCCAACAGTGAAAATCCGACAAACTTTTTCCATCTGAAAGCCGCTGTTTATGACAGGGAAATCGCAGATCTGTACTATGATTTAAAGGTTCCTTTTGAGGCGGCAGAGCTTTGTTCCGAGGAGGATCTGGATCGCATTGAGGCCATGAAATTTTTAAATACCGCCATTTCCGGTCTGGACTTGAGAAAGCCCGGTTCAGAGGAATTTTATCAGTCTGTAAGGGAAGTGCGGGAATATGTGAAAAAAAATTTGCCAGATATATGCCGCAGCAGCCGGGTAACCGTTCACTCCATTGGACATACCCACATTGATGTGGCGTGGAAATGGCCTTTGAGACAGACCAGGCAGAAGGCAGTCCGCAGCTTTCAAACGGTACTGAATCTGATGGAACAGTACCCGGAATATAAATTTATGTCCAGCCAGCCTCAGCTTTATGAGTTTGTAAAGGAGGAAGCTCCGGAGCTGTTTGAGAAGATCAAAGAAAAGATTCACGAGGGACGCTGGGAGGCAGAAGGAGGAATGTGGCTGGAACCGGACTGTAATCTGGCTTCCGGTGAGTCATTGATCCGCCATATTCTCTACGGAAAACGTTTTTTTGAAAAGGAACTGGGAGCTCAAAAACAGGAAGTGCTCTGGCTGCCTGATGTGTTCGGCTACAGTGCAGCCATGCCGCAGATCATGAAAAAATCAGGCCTTTCCTATTTTATGACAACAAAGCTTGGCTGGAATGAGTACAATGTATTTCCCTATGATACCTTTATGTGGAAGGGAATTGACGGAAGCCAGGTTCTGACCCATCTGATCACAACCAGAAATTATCTTCCCGGATGCAGTCTTAAGGATATGCCAAACGGAAGCACCACCTACAACGGACTTCAGAATCCCAGCCAGATTAAGGGAACCTGGCAGAGATACCAGAACAAGGAAACAAGCTGTGATGTTTTAACCTGCTACGGATATGGGGACGGAGGCGGAGGTCCTACAGAGGAAATGCTGGAGCAGAGCCGCAGAATGGAAAACGGCGTTGTGGGTGTACCCTGTGTACGTCAGACCTTTGTAAAAGACTTCTTCCATATTTTGGAAAACAAGATGGACCGAAACTGTCTTCCTTCCTGGAGCGGAGAATTGTATCTGGAATTTCATAGAGGAACATATACCTCTCAGGCAAAAAATAAGAAGTATAACCGGATCTGTGAATTTATGATGGCAGATGCAGAGTTTTATTCCGTTTTGGCAAATGGATTGGGAAATGGATATGAGTATCCTGAAAAAGAGCTGGAAAAGAACTGGAAGCTTTTGCTTTTAAACCAGTTTCACGACATTCTGCCCGGTTCATCCATAAAGGATGTGTATGAGGACTCAGCTGTCCAGTATGAAGAAATCCTCAGATCAGCCGGAAGAATTGCAGAAGGGGCAGGAAAAGCCATTTTGTCCTCATTAAAGGAAAATGGAAATAATAAAGAGGGATTGGCTGTCTTTAATCCATTAAGCTTTCGCCGGACTTCTGCAGCAGAGCTTTCGGCAGAAGAGGCCCGATGGGCAGAAAATGGTCTGAAAGGGGGTTGTCCGGAGGGAATGATCATACAGAGAACAGGGGAAGGCGGTATGCTGATTCTGGTAAAGGATGCTCCTTCCAAAGGCCTTGGAGTATATGAAAACAGTGTATTCGATATACAGGTAGAGGAGCCGGTGATCCGCAGTCTTGTAACCGATGAACGGGGCTGGCCCATCAGTCTGGATACACCCTTTTTCCATATGGAATTTGACCCACAGGGAGAGATCAGCTGCATACGGGATCTGAGAGAATCCAGAGAGCTGTTAAAAAAAGGTGCTGTGGGAAATGAGCTTATTGTATATGAGGACCGTCCCATGGAGTTTGATGCCTGGAATATTGACGCTGGATACAGAGAAAAGAAATGGAAATTCGGAGGGGTTACGGAGTTTTACCTGGAAGAAAACGGGCCTGTGAGAGGCAGCCTTTTGATCCGCCGTCATTTTCTGGATTCTGTTTTAGAGCAGAGGATCTGTTTTTATTCCCATACCGCCAGGATCGATTTTAAGACAAAGGCAGACTGGAGAGAGAGCCAGCTTCTTTTAAGAACTTCGTTCCCCCTTGATATACAGAGCAATGAGGCAGATTTTGAGATTCAGTTTGGAAATGTGAAGCGTCCGGTTCATCAAAATACGACCTGGGATCAGGCACGTTTTGAGGTATGCGCCCATAAGTGGATGGATCTGTCCGAGTATGGGTACGGAGCCGCTGTTTTAAATGACTGTAAATATGGATGTGACATCCATGATTCCGTCATGAGCCTGACTCTGATCAAATCCGGAATTTTCCCGGATCCCCAGGCAGATCAGGGACTGCATGAGTTTACATATTCCCTCTATCCCCACAGGGGAGATTTCAGAAGAGGACGAGTGATTCAGGAGGCGTACGACTTAAATTGTCCTCTGACCGTACAGAAACAGAGCGGAATCAAAAAGGGAGAATGGTCCTTCCTTCAGATTTCCGAGGAAAATATTTTTGCAGATACAGTAAAGAAGGCAGAAGAGGGCGATGACCTGATCATTCGGCTGTATGAGGCATATGGAATGCGTACCAGGGTACATCTGGTATTTCCGTTATTTTCTGATTTTGATGCGGCAGTCTGTGATCTGATGGAGCAGACGGATCAAAAGACACAGTCCTTTGTTTCAGAGACAGAACTGGTGCAGAAGGGACAGACTCTGGAGTTTGAGATGAAGCCATATGAAATTTTCTCTATTCGCCTTACACCAAAGTGCTGCAGGTAAAACCAGGATTATAAGAGCAAAGATAGAACTAAAAAGCAATATATACAATATTATATATCAAAAAAGGCAAAAACAGTGTTGAAATTGATGGATTAAAATGATACTATGGGTTTATCAAAAGCAGTTACGAGGAAATGCAAAAACAAGAAGTATTAAGGAGGACATTATTATGAAGAAGAAAGCAGCAAGAGCATTGGCAGGCGTTCTTACCTTGTCTATGGCAGCAGCGCTGACAGCCTGCGGCGGTTCTGATTCCGCAAAAAAAGGAGGAGAGACAGCAGCGGCAGCAGAAAGTTCAGGCCCTATCACAGGACAGACTCTTTCTGTTATGCTTTCTGAGGAGCCGGGAGAGCAGGATGCTCTTGGAAACGTTTTAAACCATTGGGCGGAGGAAAGCGGAAACACGATCAAAAAGATCATTATTTCCCATGATGATATGAGAAGCAAGTTCCCGGCTATGGCTAAGAATAAAGACCTTCCGGACATTGTTTCCACTACTTTCCTTCATCAGATCTATCCGGATGAGTTCGTAAACATGGAAGATGTGGTTGATCTTTCCAAATTTAACCAGTCTGCGCTGAATATCGTAGGCAAGTCCTATTCTTCCGACGCGATTACAGGTATTACAGAGCAGTTTACAACGACCTGTGTCTTCTATAATAAGGATGCTTTTGCTGCAGCAGGCATTGAAGCTCCTACACCGGAAAATCCATGGACCTGGGAGCAGCTGTATGAGAATGCCGCAGTGCTTCAGGAAAAGGGCGGCGTAAAGTATGGCTTTGCAGCTGACGTATCAAGAGCACGTTACGATATCATGATGTATGCAAACGGCGGTTCTCTGGTAGAAAAGGATGGGGACAGCTTTAAGGTAACCGTAAACAGCCCTGAAAACATTGCAACCCTGGAGCGTTTTGTGCAGGCGAACAACGAAGTAATGCCAAAGGCAATCTGGGCAGGCGGCACCACAGATAACCCGGTTGAGTACTTCAAGAACGGAGATGCAGCGATCCTGTTATCCGGTTCCTGGAACTACAACACCTTCACAAATGAAATTTCCAAGTTTGATTTCGGCGTAATGCCTTCTCCAAAGGGAAGCGAGTGCCAGTCTTCCATCATTGGCGGCGCAGCTCTTGCAATTCCTCAGAACGGAAAGAATTCGGAGCTGGCAAAGCAGTTCGTACAGTGGCTGTTTGAAGAGGAACACTACAAGGAGTACCTGCAGCTTCACAAGGGTCTGTCTGTTATGAACGATGTTGCTTATGAGCCTGAGACTGACAAGGCAAAGGAAGACTTTGCGCTGATGCAGGGCGAGACCGCTTATGTAACCGATACATTTATGACAGATGAGAGTTCTTCCTGGAGAAATTACAAGGATAATGAGTACAGAGATGCATTAAAGCGCGCTGTATCCGGAGAGATCACAGCAAAAGAGGCTTTGGACGGATTTGCAAAGCAGCTGTCTGAGGCTTCCAACTGGAGTATGGCATACTAATTATACCAGACGAAAAACGGTCCATTCTTTTTTGGGGAATGGGCTGTTTTTTTGTTGCAGAGAGGATGGATTGCTGGTAGAATAAAAAAGCAAAAACCTGCATATAAAGCAAAATATGCGATATTATTATACCTAAAAGACAAAATAAATGTAGAAATTGACTTATCAAAGTGTTAAGATAAATCCAGAAAGTGATGGAAGCGAGGAACGCCTTCCGATGAAAGGAGCGAGAGGATGAAATACACAGCAGCAGATATTGACCGTTACATTGATCTGTATCTTAACAGCTTTGAAAAGGTTCTTTACGAAGAGGATTCCCAGTTTATGGAGGGGATGAAGACACGGAGTCTGGCCGGCGATGATATCAGGCGGTATCAGTTTTGGGAGTGGACTCAGGGCGTAGGCCTTTATGGAGTATGGAAACTCTACAAGGAGACGAAAGATGAGAGATATATGAATATCCTGACCTCTTATTATGAGAGGCAGTTAAAAATCGGGCTTCCTTCCAAGAATGTAAATACGGTGACGCCTCTTTTAGCCATGTCTTTTGTGGCAGAGGAAACAGACAACGAGCGATACATGGAGGTCTGCCGGGAATGGGCAGCATGGATCTATGCAGATTTTCCAAGGACAAAAGAGGGCGGCCTTCAGCATATTACTTCAGATACCTTAAATGAGGGTGAACTGTGGGATGACACATTATTTATGACGGTTCTGTTCCTGGCAAATATGGGCCGGATCCTGGGAGAAAAGAAATATCAGGATGAGGCAGAATATCAGTTCCTGCTTCATATCAAATATCTCACGGACCGCAAAACAGGCCTCTGGTATCACGGCTGGTCCTTTAAGGAAAAGAGCCATTTTGCAGCAGCCTTCTGGGGCAGAGGAAACTGCTGGATCACAGCGGCGATCCCGGAGTTTTTAGATCTTTGTCCCTGCAGTCCAAGCGTGGAAAAGTTCTTAAAAGAAACCTGGAAGCGCCAGGCAGAAGCTCTGATCCAGTATCAGGAGCCTACAGGAATGTGGCATACGCTCATTGATGATAAGACCTCTTATGTAGAGTCCAGTGCTACCTGTGGATTTGCGTATGGCATTTTAAAGGGGGCTGAACTGGGACTGGCAGAAACAGACTGGGTGGAAGCTGCTCTTAAGGCTCTTGAACCCATTATGGAATACACCGATGAGACCGGCGTTGTAAACCAGGTATCCTACGGAACACCTATGGGACGTGAAACAAAGGATTTCTACAAAGAGATTGAGCTTAAGCCAATGCCATACGGACAGGCTCTGGCCATGCTTTTCTTTATGGAATGCAGGAAGCATATAAGTGATTTTTAAGGAAGGATCAAGGAGGAAATCGATATGAAAAAGAGTAGAAGGCAGTCATTCTGCCATACGCACAGCTTTTGGCTGTTCGTACTTCCATCGCTGGCATTATTTGCAGTATTTTTCTTGGTGCCTCTGGTTTTAAGCATCTGGTTTTCATTCACTAATTATGATGGCTGGAAGACCATGGATGTAATTGGTTTAAAGAACTATACAGATATTTTAAAGGATGGAGATTTTTATAAGACAGTAGGACGGACTCTTTTATATACAGTCTGCAACCTGCCCTTTAAGATTGCTATTCCCCTGCTTTTAGCAGCACTTGTTACCTCCAGATTGGTAAAGGGAAAGACACTGATGCGTACCCTGATCTACATCCCGGTTCTTTTATCGGCTCTGGTAGCAGGTATTACAATTAACTGGATGTTCGGACAGGAATACGGTCTGATCAATTTTATTTTACAGAAAATGGGAATCGATCCTCTTCAGTGGTCTTTAAATCCCATTTTGGCAACAGTGGTGATCAGTGTGGCATCCAACTGGATTTCAGCAGGATACTATATGCTTTTATATGTAGGCGGTATCAATAATATCAACCGGGAGCTGTATGAGGCAGCAAGTGTAGACGGTGCAAAGAAGATCCAGGCATTTACCAATATCACACTTCCCCTTCTGATGCCCACTACTTTTATCGTACTCCTTCTTTCTACCGTATCTCTTTTAAAGGAAGACGCGCTGGTACAGGGTATTTCTCTTGGAGGACCCGGCTCCTCGACTACATATATGGTACAGTACATTTTTGATCAGGGCTTTAATCAGTATAAGTACGGATACGCTTCCGCAGCAGGCATTCTTATCAGCCTTCTGTTTATCGTGATCGCAGTGATACAGTTTAAAGCAACCCAAGGCGGAGGTGAAGTATAATGGAAGGATCAGCAAAGCGCAAAGTAGAAACCATCTGTATGACCGTTTTAGGACTGGCAGTAGCAGGACTCATGGTTTTCCCGATCATCTGGCTGGGATTCAGCTCATTTAAGCCTTCTTCCGAGCTGTTTGCCTATCCCTTACATCTTTTCCCGCAGGCTCCTACCGGTGAATCCTACATCAGCGTAGTGGCAGACGGATTTTTTAACTATGTAAAAAACAGTCTCTTTCTGGCAGTGGTAGGTACCGTGATCACTGTTGTGATCAGTGCCATGTGCGGCTATGCTCTTGCCATCTACCGCAAGGAGATCCCCTATGTGAATAAGGTATTTGCCGTATTCCTGTTAGGAACCTTGATCCCCGGAGAGATCCTGACCATCGCACAGTTTACCGTAGTCAGTGAAATGGGGCTTTACAATAATATCTGGGGCTGCATCCTTCCGGTTGTAACCACCACAACAGGTATTTTCATGTACAGACAGCACTATATGTCCATTCCCTTGGAGCTTGCAGAGTCTGCAAGACTGGACGGCGCTTCCGAGTTTCGGATTTTCCGCTCCATCATGCTTCCCCTGGGATCTTCAGTTACCATTACATTGACGATCTTCTCCTTTATGTGGCGTTGGAATGATTATATTCTGCCTCTGATGGTGCTTTCCGATCAGGAAAATTTTACCATACAGATCGCGATCAAGAGCTATATCGGAACCATGGGTGTGGACTGGAACTCCATTTTGGCAGCTTCTATTTTATCTATCCTTCCTATTATCGTTATTTTCATTATCTTACAGCGTTATATCACCGGCGGCCTGGCTGCCAGCGGTGTAAAGGGCTAAAAACGGAGGCTTATAATGGAACGTTATATGGCGCATCTGCTGAAGGGAGCAGAATACAGAACAAGACAGTTTATGGGAAGTCAGGTGAAAAATCCTGCCTCCCTGCAGTACGGAGGGATCAAAGGAGATATCTGGGAGGCAAAGCCGACGATCTATGCCCTGGCTTCTGCCCTGGCTGTGTATTTCCATGAGGACAGCTGCTTTTATAAGAGTAAGGAGCTGTATCAGGCAGTGGATCTGGCCCTTGATTTTATTGCCAGAACCCAGAGAGAGGACGGAAGCTTTGACTATCCCTCCTGCAACTTTAAATCAGCAGCAGATACTTCCTTCTGTTTCAAACGGCTGATTGCAGCCTACCGTCTTCTGGTAAAATATGGGAATCCCGCTGATGAGGCTATTAGAGTTTTAAAGGAAAAGTATTTAACCATTATGCATAAGGCTCTGGATGCAATCCGTGAGGGGGGCTTCCATACGCCGAACCATCGATGGGGGATCGCAGCGGCTCTTCTTCAGGGCTCCAATCTCTTTGCCGCAGAAAAAGAGTTTGCCGCAGGGCTTAAAAACCGGGCAGAACAGTATCTGGCAGAGGGCATTGACGGAGACGAGGACGGAGAGTATGCGGAGCGGTCCACGGGAAATTATAATGCAGTGGTAAACAATGCCATGATGGCCATGTATCAGGAAACAGGTGACGAGGCATTTTTAGGCTATGTGGAGCGCAACCTTTCCATGATGCTGACCTACATGGATCCGGACGATACCATTTTTACCCAGAATTCTACCAGACAGGATCAGGGAAAGCTGGAATATGCGGATAAATATTTTTACCAGTATCTCTATATGTGCAGCAGAGAGAAAAATCCTGCCTTTGACGGGGCTGCCCACAAGATTATAAAGGACAATATGGAGCGCGGAGATCTGGCTCCCGACTGTCTGCACATTGTGATGAACCATGATGAAATGATGGGATATCATTTTGAGGAATACGGATTTTTGGAGGAATACCGCAAGTTTTTCCGCCATGCAGGCGTACTCCGGGTAAGAAAGCCCTCTTATACTTATACTGTGTTAAACGGAAAGAGTGCATTTTTGTATTTCAAATCCAAAGGAACCACACTCTGCGTAAAAATTGGAGAGAGCTGCTGTGACATCCGCAATTTCATTCCTCAGACCATAGAGGAGCTGCCCGATGGCTGCCGCCTGGAGGCGGAGGCACAGAGCTGGTATTATCTGCCCTTTAAGGAAAAGCAGGATACCTCTGACTGGTGGAAAATGGATCAGAGCAAGCGGGAAAAGCTTATCAGCAGCCGGTTAAAGACAACTCTTGAGATCCGGGAAAAGGAGCAGGGTCTGGAGCTTAACTTAAAGGCAGAGGGCCTGGATCGTCTTCCCTTACGGCTGGAAATCTGTATTCCGGCAGGCGTTTCCATCGAGCATCCGGCCTTTGCACTGGAGGCAGGTGCCGGAGAGAGCATGATATTAAAGGATGGGTATCTGGAAATTCATGACGGTTTAACAACCGTGGAGATCGGCCCCGGTTTTGGAGAGCACTCTTTTAAGGGGCATTATTCAGGAGAAGAGATTAACAGCGCCGGTTATACGGTGTATGCAAACGGCTATACCCCTCTTGAAAAGCATTTCTCCCTTATGGTAAAATAAACCAGATCATAATCTATGAATACATAAAGGGGAAACAATATGCTGAGAATCGGAATTGATCTTGGGGGAACAAAAATCGCTGCCGGACTGGTAGATGAAAACAGAGTGCTGGGGCCGTCCATTCAGGAACCCACGGGCCTGCCAAGGCCTGCCGGAGAGCTGGCAGAGGCTATTTACCATCTGGCATACCGGCTTTTAAAGGAACAGGGACTTACCTTTCAGGATGTGGAAAGTGTGGGGATCGGCATTCCGGGAACGGTAAATAAGGAAACGGACTGTATCGAGTATGCCAATAACTTTGGTTTTGAAAACGTTCCTTTTCTTAAAATGTTAAAGGAGCTTTTCCCATGCCCGGTTTATGGGGAAAATGACGCCAAGGCAGCCGCCTGGGGCGAATATCTGGCCGGTGCGGGACGGGGAAGCCGTTCCATGACAGCCGTAACCCTGGGAACCGGAGTCGGCGGAGGCATTATTTTAAATGGAAAGATTTTAGAAGGCCACAATGGGGCAGCCGGAGAGCTGGGCCATATGGTGATCCATCAGAATGGACGCCCCTGTACCTGCGGGCGGAGAGGCTGTCTGGAGGCCTATGCTTCTGCTACCGCTCTGGTGAGCCGTGCAAAGGAGGCAATGGAGCATTGTGAAACATCTATGCTTTGGAACCTTTGCGGAAGAAATCTCTCAGAAGTAAATGGCAGGATCATCTTTGAGGCTTCTAAAAAAGGAGATCCGACGGCCTGTGAGGTATTGGACAGTTTTACAGAGGATTTATCGGACGGAATTGCCAATATCATCAATATCCTTCAGCCGGAGGTGCTTTGCATCGGCGGAGGCTTAAGCGGAGCCGGGGAAGCCCTCCTTGCTCCTGTAAGGGAGAAAACAGCTCCGAAGATTTATTCCAGAGCTTCAGAGAAAAACACCCGTATCGTGTTAGCAGAGCTTGGAAATGGGGCAGGCATCATAGGAGCGGCCTGCTTAAATGAGCAGATGAGCAAAAACTAAGGAAAAATTTTGACATATGATGAAAAGCTGATATAATAGCTTTGACCCGTACACGGCCCTGTTTACATACCGTTTTAAGGTTGTAAACAGGGCTGCTGTTATATATGGCAGTGCCTGAAAAGGCCTGACAGGGAAGCCGGACCTAGAAGAAGCAGAGCCGACAGCTTCTTAAAAAACGGCGCAGCCCCCGCTACTGTACTGAAGGACGAAGTCTTTAGATATGTCACTGGCATAAAAGCTGGGAAGGCAAAGACGGAGGATGAATTTAAGCCAGGAGACCTGCTGCCATGAGAGGATGCATAAAATGCATACGGGATCATATACTTTCGGAGGGAAAGAACATGAAACAGAAAAAACTGGTAAAAACAGTGATCCTTGTCCTGAGTGCTGCCATGATAGGCGGCTGTGGTGCACAGGGAAGCAATCAGGGTGATTCTCAGGCAGTACAGGAAACGAGTGCAGCCGTTTCAGAATCCCAGAGCAGCTCTGACGGAGCTTATGAGCCTGTAACCATTGTAAATGGAGAACGGGAAATCACATTTACAAAGATGCCGCAAAAGGTACTTTGTGCGAATCTTTATGCAGCAGAAAATATGGTTATGCTGGGGTTGGGAGACCGTGTAGTTGGACGTATTGCTCCGGCGAATCCGGCAGAGCGCCCTCTTCCGGAGTTGGAGGACGAATTTGCTGCGATTCCGGAGGTGGAGAAATCCCATGAAAATGCAGTGGCTTTAGGAACGGATCTTGTGATTGGTCAGGTAAGTGCTTTTAAGGAATCTGCCTGGGGAAGCTATGACCAGTTAGAAAGCAAGGGAATCCAGTGTCTTACAATTACAGGTACGATTGTACCGGATGAAACGGTAGAACATATTTATACAGATATAGAAAATCTGGGAAAAATATTTAAGGTAGAGGACCGGGCGGAAGAACTGATAGAGGATATCCGTTCTCAGATTGAAGAGACACAAAAAGCAGTTTCTTCTGTACCGGAGAATGAAAAACCGAAGGTATTTGTTCTTGATACATTTAAGGGAAATGAAATTTACACAACCTCAAAGGGACTGCAGAGCAACCTGATTGAGCTGGCGGGAGGAATCAACTGTACCCGTAATATGGATGAAGCCAGATGGTTCAATACAAGTGTGGAAACGCTGGTGGAAACGAATCCCGACTGGATTATCATCAATGATTATGGCGCTCAGACGGTAGATGAGAAGAAAGAATTTTTAGATACGAATCCGGCTTTATCCGAGATTCCGGCAGTAAAAAATAAAAAGTATCTTGTGATTCCGCTGGTGGAAGTAATGCAGGATGTACGGGCTGCCAAAGCCTGCCGTACATTTGCTGAAACCTTCCATCCGGAATGTTTCCAGTAGGACGGCAGGGAAAGAGGGGGAGACAGCGCCTCCTCTTTCCTGTGCTGACAATGGTTCTTTTAGGATCTGTTCTGTGGACGATTCATATCGGATCTACAGAGATTCCGATAAAGGAAGTTTTTGAGATCTGTATGGATCAGTTTTTTTACGGAGGAGAAGGTTTAAAGGCAGGAAAATGGTCCGTACCTCATTTTCAGATTGTATGGAATATCCGGCTGCCCAGAGTTCTGTTCGGTCTTCTTTGCGGAGCAGGTCTTTCTGTCTGCGGAGCGGCTATGCAGGCTCTGGTGCTGAATCCTGTTGGCGATCCTTATATTCTGGGGATTTCATCAGGAGCATCTGCAGGAGCTGCCTGTGCGCTTTTGCTTCCGATTTCACTACTTTCCGGTCCCTTTCAGACGACTGCGGCAGCTTTTTTGGGCGCGCTTTTATCTGCCGGCACTGTTTATTTTATGGCGAAAACGGCAGGGGGAGGAATGATACGGCCTGTGCCCCTTATTTTGTCGGGAACGGCTGTCAATGCGGTGATGAGCGCAGTAACCAGTTTTGTTATTTTTCTGGCAAAAAGCCCGGAGAGTATTGCTGCTGTCTATAACTGGCAGATGGGAAGCATCGCGGCGGCACAGTGGAAAAATCTTGCTCTTCCGGCAGCTGGCGTTTTATCTGGAACAGTGATATTTACTGTTTGCAGCCGTTATTTTGATATGATGATGATGGGAGATGAGGATGCGGCCGCTCTGGGATTATCTGTAAAGCATTTCCGTTCTCTGATGTTTGGGTTCTGCTCGATTGTAGTGGCATCGCTGGTGTCTGTTACGGGAATTATCGGTTTTGTGGGACTCGTGGTACCTCATATGGCCCGTATTCTTTCCGGAACCAGCACGAACCGGGTGATTATACCTTTAAGTGCTCTGGGAGGAGGGATTTATCTGATCTGGGCAGATGCTCTGGCCAGAAGTCTTTTTGGCGCTGCTGAACTGCCCCTTGGTATTGTAACAGCTTTTGCAGGAGCGCCTTTCTTTTTATACCTTATGATACGAAATGGATATGGGGGTGGAAATACATGATACTTCGTTTTGATGGAATCCACGTGCGTATTGGTGGAAAAGAGATTGTAAAAGGGGCAGATCTGTGTACAGAGGAAGGAAGGGTCACAGGAATTATAGGACCCAACGGATGCGGAAAGTCCACCCTGATAAAAACAGCGATGGGACTGATAAAGCCAGCGGAGGGTAAGGTTTTTATCGGAGAATGGGAAGCGGCATCTCTTTCTCACAGGAAACTGGCGTCTCTGATCGGCTATGTAGGTCAGGAAGCAGGCTGCGTATTTGATTTTTCTGTGTGGGATGTGGTATCTATGGCAATGTATGCCAGATCTGAAAACAGAGACAGAAAGCGGCCGGCAGAATCGAAAACTGCACAGACAGTGGTTTCAGAGGCATTAGATGAGCTGGGAATTCTGCATTTAAAGGACAGAAGTATCCTTTCGCTGTCTGGCGGGGAGCGGAAAATGGTATTTATTGCCAGAGCCATTGCACAGGGAGCAGAGACGCTGATCCTGGATGAACCGACCAATCATCTGGATATCTGTCATCAGCTGTTTCTTATGGAATACCTCAGACAGTGCAAAAGGACGGTTCTGATAGTACTTCATGATCTGCGTCTGGCCTCCCATTATTGTCAGAAGGTATGTCTGATGAAGGATGGGAGAATTCTGGAGGCTGGCGATCCTCTGAATGTGCTGAATTCTGCTCGGACCCGTGAGGTCTTTGGAATAGAAGGAGAAGCCCATATGACAGCGAACGGTGAGAGGGATTTCAGGCTGTTTGATGGGAGTGCTCCGTTAATAAGGCGTTAAAATTGCAGTAAGGTTCCTTTTTGACCGCTGGAACATTTGACGGCTTTTTTTCCGGCTGTTATAATAAAACCCATTATACTGCTGGGAAAGGATTCTGATTTCTATGAATGAACTTTTGCTTCTCACGGGAATTGTGATCATGCTCTGTATCCTGACGGACCGGTTTACGGATCGTCTTGGCATACCGTCCCTTCTGGCATTTATTGCCCTTGGCATGTGCTTTGGAGTGGACGGTATTTTTAAAATTCCTTTTGATGATTATGAGGCATCAGAGATGATCTGTTCCGTCAGCCTGGTGTTCATTATGTTTTACGGAGGCTTTGGAACCAACATTAAGGAGGCAAAGCCGGTGATTGCCCGGTTTGTGGTATTGTCTACCGCAGGCGTAGTTCTTACTGCAGGGCTTACGGGTCTTTTTATTCATTTCGTTTTAGGGCTTTCTCTGCTGGAAAGCCTTTTGACCGCATCTGTCATCGGCTCCACGGATGCAGCCTCGGTGTTCGGCATCCTGCGTTCTAAAAATCTGAACTTAAAGGAGCATACGGCCTCCTTACTGGAAATGGAATCCGGTTCCAATGATCCTATTTCCTATATGCTCACAGTGATCTTGACAGGGCTTCTCACGGGCGCGTCCATCCGTGTTCCGGCTATGCTGTTTCAGCAGCTTTTTTTCGGTCTGATTTTTGGGGTTCTCTTCGGAAAGGGAGCGGTCTGGGCCTTAAACCGCCTGCAGTTTCAGATTGCAGAGGGAAAGACCATTTTTGTATTTGCCGCGGCTGTTCTTGCCTATGCCGTTCCTGTGCTTTTGGGAGGAAACGGGTATTTAAGCGTGTATCTTTGCGGAATCATTATGGGAAATTCTTCCATGCCTCATAAAAGGAATATGGTACAATTTTTTGATGCGCTTACAGGAATTGCACAGATGATGATCTTCTTTTTGCTGGGGCTGTTAGTGACTCCATCCAGACTGGGCGTGGTGTTGCTGCCTTCGGCAGTGATCATGGTATTTCTGACATTAGTCGGACGTCCTCTGGCTGTGACAGCGCTTCTGGGCGGTTTTAAAGCATCCTGGGGTCAGATCGGAATTGTTTCCGGGGCCGGGCTTCGGGGCGTGGCATCCATTGTATTTGCCATTTACGCTGTGCTGCGCGGAGTACCGATGAAATACGACCTGTTTAATCTGGTATTTTGTATTGTTTTGTTATCCATTTCCATTCAGGGAAGCCTGCTGCCATGGGTTTCCAGGCGTCTGAACATGATAGATGAAAAGGCGGATGTGCGCCGCACTTTTACGGATTATCAGGAAGAGGGCAGCATCAGTTTTGTGAAATTCCATCTGGATAAAAGCCACCCCTTTATAGGAAAGACGTTAAAGGAGATCGTTCTTCCTCCGGAACTCTTAGTAGTTTTGATTATCCGCGGGAAAGAACTTCTGGTTCCAAACGGAGGTACTATATTGGAGCAGGGGGATCTTCTGATCGCCGCGGCGGAGGAATTTGAAGACCGGAGAAATATGACCCTTCAGGAAGTAACGGTGGATAAAAATTATAAATGGAACGGAAAATATCTTCACGAAATTACAATTCCTGGGGGGACGCTGATCGTTATGATCCGAAGGGGCACTTCTACCATTATCCCGGCAGGAGATACAAAGGTCTGCGAGGGAGATGTGCTTGTGTTGGCAAAGTTTTGAGGCAGGATATCCTGCCTTTTTGCGTGTTTAGAAATTCTTTCATTTTCATTTAGAAAGAATTGGAAGTTATCAGAGGTAAATATTCGGGAGGCTTTGGTATGATATGAGACAGGAACGGCAGTGAAAAGGACAGGGCTGCCGACAGAGCGGGTGAGGAGGAGTTATGGAACAAAGAGACGAAGAAATGGGGAGACGGGAAGAAAACAGGGGGCCGGAGCGGGCATCTGAAAGTGAGGAAATTGACCGCACACTGGAACAGATAATGGACAATCAGAAACAGGAGAAAAAGAAACGGCCCGGAAAGAAAAAATGGATCCTGGCAGCGGGGATTCTCGGTTTGGGGATTTTAGGTATAAAAATGGTTTCCACGGGAGGCAGCCAGACTCCCGTGGTAGCTGTGATTCCTCTGGAAAAGCAGGATATACAGGAAAAGCTTTCCATCAGCGGGCCTGTATCCGGTACGGACAGCGTGGATGTTGTGTCGAATATCCATGCAGAGATTCTTCAGATGAACGTAAAGGAAGGGGATAAGGTTATAAAGGGGCAGGTTCTGGCCGTGCTTGACCGCACAGAGCTGGAACGGGAGGTAAATATTGCCCGCAATGCCTATGAGCAGGCAGTGGCCAATAAGGAAGCCCAGGATAAGGAAGCGGCGCTTGGATATGAGAAGGCGGTGCAGGATTTTCAAAAAGCAAGTACGGATCATGACAGAAACAGCCAGCTGTTTGCAGCCGGAGACATTTCACAGGCAGATATGGAGCAGAGCGCAAATGCCTTAAATGACGCCAGACGGGCGATGGAGAAGTATACGGTGGAAAACGGCCGGGGCGTTTCGGATCGTTCCTACGGCCTTCAGGTGGAAAATGCGGCTTATGAGCTGGAAAAGAAACAGGAGGAGCTGGAAAAGACAGAAATTAAAAGTGAGATTGACGGTACAGTAGTTCGGGTCAATTCCAAGGTAGGCCAGTTTGCCGACAAGGTAGAGGATGATAAGCCCATATTCAGCATTGAAAATCTGGATCAGCTGGAGCTGGAGGTTAAGATCAGTGAGTTTTCCATCGGAAAGGTAAAGGAAGGCCAGAAGGCGCTGATTGGAGCGGATATATTAAACGGCAAAAAAGAGGAGGGAGAGGTGATAAAAATCTCTCCTACCGGTGAAGAAAAGGGAGGCGGTTCCACAGAACGGGTCATTCCCACGATTATCCGCGTCAATACGCCGGATACAAAGCTGATGGCAGGGATTACGGCCCGTGCAGAGCTGCTTGTCAGGGAATCAAAGGACGCTTTTGCAGTTCCTGTATCAGCGGTATTTGACAGCGGAGAAGCTTCCTATATAGAGATTGTTGAGAATGGAAAGATTTGCTGGATTCCCGTAACCATTGGAGCGGACGGGGAAACAAAGGTGGAGGTGCTCCCGGCAGATGGAACGGTTTTGCAGGAAGGAATGGCTGTGGTAACATCTCCGGATCCCGGCTTGACGGAGGGGATGGAGGTTATGGTTTCCGGGAGTCAGGAGGGCAGATAAGAATGAAATATGAGGAAAGAGAATCTGCACAAAGGCCTCTTATCCAACTGGAAAATCTTGTAAAAGTATACGATACGGGAGCACTTAAGGTTCTGGGATTAAAAAAGATCAACCTGACGATTCACCGGGGAGAATTTGTGGCTGTCATGGGACATTCCGGTTCAGGAAAGTCCACGCTGATGAATATTTTAGGCTGCCTGGACCGGCCTACCCTGGGACATTATTATCTGGATGGAGTGGATACGGCGGACATGACGCCAGATCAGCTCTCTGAAATCCGCAACCGGAAGATCGGCTTTGTGTTTCAGTCCTTTAATCTGATCTCCCGTACGTCGGCTCTTAAAAATGTAGAGCTTCCCATGACCTATGCGCGGATTCCCAGAGCTGCACGAATCAGGCGGGCCAGAGAGCTGTTAGTCCGGGTGGGCTTAGAATGGCGCATGGATCATTTCCCCAATGAGCTTTCCGGAGGACAGCGCCAGAGAGTGGCCATTGCCAGGGCTCTTGCAAATGAACCGCCGCTGATCCTGGCAGATGAGCCCACAGGCAATCTGGATACGGCTTCCTCCATCGAGATTATGGAGCTTTTTACAAAGCTTTATCAGGAGGGAGCTACGGTGGTTTTGGTTACTCACGAGGAGGATATTGCTGCCTTTGCCAGACGGATCATCTGTTTTGGAGACGGGAAAATCTTAAGCGACCGGATCAATCATCCGGTGTGGGAGAAAGGAGACGGCCATGTTAGCGGAAAACATGATGATGGCTTTTAATGCGATCCGGGCCAATAAGCTCCGTTCGGTTCTTACCATGCTGGGGATCATTATCGGCATCGGATCTGTGATTGCCATTGTTTCCATTGGAGATACCATGCGGGGAATGTTTGCTGAGCTCTATAAGGATGTGGGTATTACTCAGGCTTATGTGGGGATCGGATACTGGGTAGAGGATGTAAGGGACAGCGATTATTTCAATCTGGATGAAATGGAGCGGGCAAAGGAGGCATTTTCGGATGAAATTGCCTATATTGACAGCAATGCCTATACGACGGCAGATGCGGAATATAAGCGCACCTCCATCAGCTTTGATTTTCAGGGGATTGATTCCAATTATAAAGAGGTACAGCCGGTGAATATGGTTTACGGACGGTATCTCAATGAGGGGGATGTGCTTGGAAGAAGGAAAAATGTGGTTATGGATACGGACAGCGCCATGCTTTTGTTTGGTACGGAAAATGCAGTGGGAAAGACCTTCAGGACCACCATTTACGGCAATACGGATGAATACACCGTGGTAGGGATCTACCGGAAGGAAGTGAATGCATTTCAGGCTCTGATGATGGGAGGAACGAAAGATACAGGCTCTGCCTTTCTTCCCTATACCCTTCTTACCTGGCCCAATGACCGGTTTTATATGCTCCATGTATTTGCAGAGGAGGATGTGGATCTGAACCGCTTTTTTGAAGAATTTAAGACTTATACCGCAGGGCTTCACGGCAGGGAGCCGGAGGATATGTATATCCAGACAGCCATGGATGAGATGAACAGCGTGGATTCTGTTATGGGAGGGCTGTCTGCAGCAGTAGGCGGGATTGCGGCTATTTCACTGCTGGTAGGCGGCATCGGCATTATGAATATCATGCTGGTGTCGGTGACGGAGCGCACCCGTGAGATCGGCATCCGAAAGGCCCTGGGAGCAAGGACAAGGGATGTGCTGATCCAGTTTCTGACCGAATCGGCCATCCTGTCTGCCTGCGGAGGAATTGCCGGAGTGATCTTGGGAACGGGCGTTGTGGCGTTGGGAGGAGCGGTTCTGGGCTTAAAAACAGTGATAAAGCCTTCCGTGATCCTTATTGCGGTTACATTTTCAGCGGTTGTTGGAATTTTCTTTGGATTGTATCCGGCCTTAAAGGCTGCAAAGGCAGATCCGATTGACGCTCTCAGGTATGAATAACAGAAGGGAGAGAAGGAAGATGAAAACACAGGGGATATGCTGTGGCCGGAGGGGCTGCATGAAGATCATCGGCCTGACATTTCTCTTTGGCTTTGCTGCGGCTCAGACTGTTTTAGCCAGCCCTGAATTTGCCTACCCGCCGGAAAAATGGGCGTCCCTGCGGGATGATGTGCTGGAATATGAGGAACTGGCAGATCTGATCCACGAATACAATGCAGAGGTGATCAACAGCCGTCTGGAATATGATGATTACCGGGGAAAATCCAATGACGATTTCCGCAATACGTATTCTGAAATGGCGGATCGTTTAGAGGACTCCAGTGACCGGATGATGGACGGGATAAATGAAGATGAGCCCGGATATGGAGCCGCAGAGGCATCGGCCATGAGTATACGGCTTCAGGCAGAGCTGGCCAGAGATCAGGCAGATATGGAAAATGAAGACGGCAGGGTAAAAAAACTGGAGTACGACAGGCAGGAGGCTCTTTTAATCCAGAAGGCCCAGGGGCTGATGATTGAATACTGGAAAAAAGAAAAGGAGCGTCCGGTTCTTGAGGGAACCCTGCAGCAGGCGGAAGCAGAAGTTCAGACAGCCAGACGGAAGGCAGCCCTTGGAATGCTTTCACAGCCGGAGCTTTTAGAGGCAGAGGCAGCCGTCTGTACGGCTCAGGCAGCAGAAGCCTCAGGGAAGACTAAGCAGGAGGAGCTGCGCCGCCAGTTGATTGTTATGACCGGATGGCAATATGATGATCTGCCTCGTCTGGGAGAAATTCCCATTCCTGAGGAGGCATTGCTTGAAGAAGACCCTGAGTCAGACCGAACACAGGCATTAGCTGCGAATTTCAGTCTGGCAGCAGACCGCCGCAGACTGGAAAATACAGATTCCGGTACCGCAAAGGATGTGCTTAATCAGAAGGTGGAAGCCGGGCAGCAGAAAATAGAAGCAGATATAGAGGCGAAATATAACAGCCTGATGCAGGCTCAGACGGATTACGGTCAGGCAAAAGAAGAATACCGCCTGGCAGAGGAAAAGCTAGAGGCTGATGAACGAAGATATCAGCTGGGGCTGTTGTCTGCCAATGACCGGATGGCGGCTCAGGCAGAGCTGTCATCTAAAAAGGCAGCCTGGGAGATAAGCGGCCTGTCTTTTCGGCAGGCATACGAGGACTACCAATGGGCAGTCGAAGGGCTGGCAGCGTATGAGGGTTGAGGAAAGCAGGGGATTTGGATGAAAAAAGAAGCGGGAAGGCGGACGGTTATCAGGGTGATGGCTGTGCTTTTTGTGGGAATAATGGCCGGTACAGTGGCAGCTTCCGGCGTGAGCAGAGGGGAAGAAACGGAAATGGCGCTGTGTTATGAGAATCTGGAGAATCTGGTAAAGGAGTCCTGTCCGCAGGTGGAAATGGAGCGAAGGCAGTTTGAAGAGCGTCTGGGCCGTCTGGAAGATGCAAGGGAAGAACTCTTAGAGAGCCGGAGGGCTTTGAGAGAAGAGGCCTCTGATCGGGAAAAGGACGGCGATGCGGCAGGAGCAGAACATTACAGATGGCAGGCGGAGGCTCTTTTGGATGGTGCAGACAGCCTGAAAGAGCAGATCCGTCAGGCGGGAAATGCCGCAGGACGGATGGAACTGCGCAGGATGGAGGATACCATGCTCTGGACGGCTCAGAACCTGATGGGAACGTATCACAGTCTGGAAGCGGAGCAGGCTGCGGCCAGCGCCAGGGCAGAGGCACAAAAGCATTTATCTGAGAAAGTTAAAGATCAGGAAATGCTGGGAAGCAGCACCTCTTACCATTCACAGGAGGCTTATCAGAAATGGCAGTCCGCCCTAAATGAATATGAACGGCTTAAAAAGGAGCAGGAGCGGGTCCGTCAGGAGCTTTTGCTGCTCACAGGCTTTTCACCGGACAGCCCGGTTGTTTTAGAAAAAATGCCCCTGCCCGATGTATCAAGAGCTGCTCTTGTGAATCCACAGGAGGACAGGCAGCAGGCTTTGGGAAATAATTATGAGCTTCGCAGCGGACGCATGGGAAATGCAGGAAGCAATCAGGAGCTTCACAAAAAACAGAGACAGACAGAGCTGGATGAAAACCAGATGTTCGCTTCCCTTGAGACTCTGGGGGATCAGATCCGTTCCTGTCAGGCAGAATGGGAGGCAGCCTGTGCGAAGGAACAGGCGCAAAGGGCAGTGTGGCAGTCTGCGGTCAGAAAAAGGGAACAGGGGACAATGGCTGAGGGAGAATATCTGGAGATTTACAGCCAGTATATGGAAGAAAAAGGAAATCAGGCACAGGCATCCATTCGTTTCCTTCTCGCAATGGAGGAATATGACTGGGCGAAAAAGGGATTGATGGATTAGGACAATCAGGAAAATCGGTTACAAAATTTCTGTAAAAACAGGACAGGAGAGTTGACTTGTCCTGTTTCTTATGCTATTCTGTAAGAACCGATACGGAATTCTCTGTATCATTTATCTAAATTTCATTTTATTGGCTGTTTCAGCCGCATTTCAGAACAAAAACAGAAAAATTGAATCAGAACAGAGTCTGGAAAGACGAGGCGTATTTTGCGCACCCGTAATTGCGGATCGTATATCCGGGGACTGTATGAAAAGGGGGAATGTCCATATATGGCCTGGTAGGATTATTTTATAAAACAAATGTAACTGTTCAGGAGAAACCAAGGGGGACATAACAAGTGAATAAAAGACATTGGAGGCGTTTTTGCGCCCTTTTTCTGGCAGCCGCTATTCTCATTACGGGGATTCCCTTCCAGTCGGCGGCAAAGGAGAACACGGTGGAAATGATCATCCGGGGAGATGCATTTCAGAACCGTCCCATCAATATTTTCGGACACAGCCACCGTTCGATTACATGTTACTATGTAAATCCGGTGGAAGGCCATGTGCCGGCCTTCTGCCTTCAGCCCGGAAAAAAGCTGCCCAATCATACGGTGTCATCCTATACCCGGTATGACGCAGAGCCGGGAGCATCTGTGCCTGTCATCGGAAGCTTTGACCGGTATCTTCCTATGACATTAGCTTATGAGTGGATGGTGTCCGGGAATTATTATGATAAGACCCGATATGCTATGGTGCAGACCTATCTCTGGGGGTGCCTTGCAGGCTATGAGGAGGCCTGGGATGTGCAGGAGGAGATGATGCACAAATTAGAGAGCGTGATCCGGGATGGAAAGGTGCTCCCATTTTTCCATGAGATGCGGGAATATGTGGAAAATGGTCTGGCGGAATACGAAAATCAGGGAAATTCGGACCTTCCGGAGTGGAACGGACGCCAGCAGAGAATGGAGCTCAAGGATGGGAGATATGAGCTTACTCTGGATATCAGCAGCTGCCCCCAGCTTAAGAATGCAGTGTGGCAGTTTCCGGACGGGAACTGGATCTATGAAATAGGAGCAGACGGAACTTCTGTTACCTTTATCTATCAGGGAGAAACACCTTCCGGACGGATTTCTTCCGGGCCTTTAAGCGGAATTAAAACAAAGTATTACGCTTACATTTTCCAGCCGGAGGAGAAATACCAGATGCAGATGGGATGGCTGGATATGGCGGATACGGATGCAGAGGTCTGGTTTGAAGCAGGCCCGTCTTTGGACTCTCAGGAAGGTCCGGGACTGGAACTTTACAGGCATAAAGAGGTATTTGAGTCCAATTATAAGGTGCAGGTGGAAAAATACTGCGCAGAAACAGGAAAGCCCTTAGAGGAGGCTGAGTTTAACGTATGGGAAACCTTTGATTTCGGTCAGGTCAATGAACACGGCTATGAGGAGGGAAATCCGGACGGAAGCACAGGAGAGGTTTATGTAAACTGCATGTCTCCAAAACCGGAGGAGCGTATTCTCTGTGATGTGATTTCCACAGATGAAAACGGAACAGCTTCCCACAGCGATATCCGTGGTTATCATTACAGCAAAACCTACTGTATGGGCCATCCTGCGCCGGAATGGGTTGAATGCGACCATGAGGGAGAGGGGGAAGGAGACGAGGCAGAGGAATGCAGCTGTGAGGAGGAAAATGAAAGACTGCGCAGCCAGTGGCTGGCAGAACAGGAGCTTTGCAGCAGAACCTGTGACTTTCATGTGGGAAATGAGGACGAAGATAACCATAGCCAGAGCACAAAAGCCATGGAAGCAATGCTGGAGGACAGGGATGAGACGTATGAAAATTTTATCCGTCTGGAGTATGGGTACACCGCAGAGGAGAAAAAGGCCAGAAACGGGTATACCATTCACGGAACGCACCGCGATGACCCCATGATTGAAACCGTAGTTCTTATGTCTGCCCAGGCAGAAGGCAATGTACGGCAGGGTGAGATGGAGGTTTCCGGTGAAATGGGGATTCCAGCTTTAAAAACGTATGGAGAGAGCTTAGAAGCGCTGGGAGAGGAGCGGGGATACCGCTGTCTGCTCCCGGAAGGGGAGAAAATGGGTCTGGAAGAGCTTCGGAGCATCCTTGAAGTCCGGGAACAGGAACGTACAGAACCGGAAAAGAAGGAAAGTGCCGGGGAAACGACTGGTGTTCAGGAGACCCAGAGTGCGTCAGGTCAGGAGCAGGCCGGCACACAGGAACCGGATAAGGAGGGACTGGAAAGTCGGCCAGACAGTCAGCAGACTGGTGGAGAAGCCGGGAATAAGGAAGAGGCGGGAGGACAGTCAGGATGGAATGAGACGGAAGGAGAAGGGGTCGAAAATCCGTCGGAAGATGAGAAAATGGAAGGAACAGAGGCCGGAAATCCGTCAGATAAGCAGGAAACCGGCGGAGAAGTAAACGGAAATTCGCCGGAAGGGCAGGAAAGTAGTGGAGAAAGTTCGGGAAATCCGTCAGACAAGCAGGACAATGTCGGAGAAGAAGCTGGAAATCAATCGGGCGGTCAGGAAGTCGGTGGAGAAGTCTCAGAAAATCCGCCAGACAGTCAGAAAACTGGCGGACAAGAAGCCGGGAACCAGCCGGGCAGCCAGGAATCCGGCAGCGTAGCAGAGAAAAGGGATCCGGATATTGCCGAAATTGCCATAAGTCCTCATTTGCGCAGCCGTCTTTTAAGTCCATTTTCCTCTGCTCCGATACACTTTTTGGCTACATCCAATGATGCACAACGGGAGGAAGAGCTGCCAGAGAAGGGGGAACAGGAGGAAGGACTGCTGCCGGAGGAGGAAGATATGCCGGTTACGGAGCAGTTTGAATACATAAAACATCCCGTTGCCCCCTTCCTTCTATCCGAACCGGAATATACCTCTGCTCCCAGAGAAAAAATCAGAGAGGATCAGAAGAAACACCCATTCAGCTTAAAAGCACTTTTTTCATTTCTGTCAGAGGATGAGGAGGAGGGGGACAGTCTTTATGCTGTACTTCCGGATTTCATAGATGATGATCTGGAGCCAATGGATCCTTCCGATTATGGGGATCCTCTTCGCTGTCTTTATCGTTTCAAAATCTGGGATCACCGGACAGAGGGACGGATTCATATCAATAAGCGGGATTTGGAGCTTTATAAAGGAAATCCCGAAGGAAGTTATGGAAAAACTCAGGGAAATGCCACGTTAGAGGGAGCGGTATACGGTCTTTTTGCTGCTCAGGACATTATTCATCCGGATGGGAAAAGCGGTGTCGTATATGGCAGGGATCAGCTGACAGCCATCGCTGCCACAGACAAGGAGGGGAACGCCTCATTTTTAGCATACACTGAATGTCCGGGTACGTTGTGGAATGGCAGCGGTACAGAAGTTTCTGCGTTTACGGGGCCTGAAAATCTGTATCAGGGCAGTCAGATTACCTCATCCGATCATGGCTTTGGAACGAAAATCTATCCGGATTATAAGTCAGAAAACGGCTCGGTCTGGATTGGACGTCCCCTTCTCATGGGCAGCTATTACGTTATGGAATTGAGCCGGTCGGAGGGATATGAGCTTTCTGTGCAGGGCCTTAATAAGGCAGAGACAAACCGGGAGGCAGATGAGAGCGTTACAGTGATTTCTTCCGGTTCAGCCTGGGTGAAAAATGGCCTTTCTGATCACAACAGTATGGAAGCGGACGGCTCCTGGAATGACTTTACCATCGAATCGTATGATGCAGAAAATGGCTATGATATTACAATTACAGGCTATCCGGAGCATACGTGGTTTTACCGTTTGAGTTCGGAGGAGCGCAGGGAAAATGTAAAGCAGATTGTAAATACAGTACCGCAGCAAAAGGTGGATGAACATGGAACGCCTGTTTATAAAAAGGCTGCAGGCGGTGAACTGAAAACAGACGAGCATGGAAATCCTATATTAAAAGAAGATAGTTCAGAAGAGGAAAAGCTTCCTTTAAAAGAGACGCTTCCCTACCGTTTCCGCACAGCTCCCTATCCTTTTGGCACAGCAGAGCCGGAGGATCTCTCCTTATGGGATCAGCCTGTGGAAGAGGATTATTTAAAGGAGCAGGCAGAGGCCATGCTGGCTCAGCTTGGCTATCATCTGACAGCGGAAGAAATGGGTGCTCCCTGGGTCAATATCCCGTTGAAAAAAGAAAATTCTTTTCTGGATAATTCCACAGCGGCCAGTCAGATACTGGACTGGTATACAGAGCATGGGTTTTATGACTGCGCCGGAGTGGGAGCGGTCTATGAAAAAGAGGGAGAGTGGTTTGCCCGTCTGCATTACGATCATTCGGGAAACATTCCTCCTATGAGCGGTATTTATGACCGGGCAGATCAGCGGATGTATGTAAAAAAGGAAGCGGAGCAGGGAATTTACTGGCTGGAATACGAAAAGGGAACCTACAGCCTCAAAAGCCGTACAGTGACGCTGAAAGAAAAGAGAGAGCTTGAAGGCGAGGTACTTTTAGAGGAAAACACCCTGGATCATGCTGCAGTCTGCTGTCAGCCGGTTTATGAGTGTTATAAGGAGGGGGAAATCCTGCTTGACGTTCAGGGAAATCCGATTCCTGAGATGGAGCAGGTGCCTGTTTATGAAGAAAAAGAGGTCGTATACCAGACTCTGGCAAAGGAGCCTGTGGAGGCCGTGTGGGATGCATCCGCAGGCAGCTATACGATCCATTTTATTCCGAAATCGGTCAAAGGACAGAACGTACAGGATGTATTTCGGGCGGTTACGGATAAAAAGACCATCGAGCTTCACGGAACAGCAATCCCGTATAATCAGTATCTGATCCATGAAATGGGAGCGGCTGTGGATGTGGCTTCTTCTATCATAAAACAGGATCCGGGAAGCTATATAAAGCCGGTGCTGCTGTCTTATCCGGGCCAGAATCAGCCGGTACAGGATGGGGAGACGCAAAAAGAACCGGTTCAGGTGTTGGAACGGGCGATTAAACAGTCTGTGAGGGTTTCCAAAGACATTTCACAGGAATCCTATGAAAATGTAAACACATACGGTTCGGTCCACAATGATCCCATGACAGCGCTTTTGGGACTTTTCGGTGGTTCCGGAAGAGGAACAAAGCTTTTGGATCAGTTTAAATTCCGGTTATATTTAAAGAGCGATCTTGTAAATCTCTATGCAGATGAGGCAGGAAATCTTTTGTCAGAGGATATCAGCAGCAAAGATTTTACAGAGGCAGTTCAGGCTCATTTTCTGCCGCCAAAGGATGGCGGCGGGCAGAAGCTTTTAGAGAAAAAAGCAGACGGAAGCTGGAATTATAAAAAGTTTTTTGATGCATTGTATGCGGCAGACCAAAGGCCGGGAACTGAGGCAGCGGAACAGAAGCTGACAGAATTTGCATTGTCTTATGTGGATGTAAAAGCATATAAGGAGGAGATTTTAAAGCAACAGCCAGATCTGAACGAAGACAGGGCCTACAGGCAGGCTCTTGCACAGGCCAAAGAGGAGGCCAAAGCTTATACAGAGCGTTTTAAGGGACTGGATGAGAAACTTTCGATTGCCTGGGATCGGGATCCGTCAGGGGGTGCAGACCGGGATAAAAAGACCCTTCAGTGCAGCACACGGAATGGGAAAGATGATTATTTTGATACCTCCATCATGCTCCCTTACGGGGAATATGTGATGGTTGAGCAGCAGCCTTCTGCCCTTGAAGGTGAGCTGGCAAACCGTCATTATCGGATTGAGGAACCAAAAGAAATTACGCTTCCTTTTGTGCCTGAAATCGTGGAAAATGAGCAGACCGGGGAAGAAAATGTTCTGGATGAAACAGGAAGTTCCTATTTCCGTTATAACAGTACAGATTCTGCCGAGGAACTGGTTCGTAAGTATAAGATCCGTTTTAACGGAGAAAGCCATGTGATCCGGGCGAACGGTCAGGATGGGGAATTTGAGGTATATAAATACGGTCTGGATCTAAACAGCCGTCCCGGTCACAGCCTTACTTCCTCACAACCTTATGAAGAAGAATATATGGATGGAGCCAATCCGGCGGTAAAGGCTTATTACAGTGGCTATACCAGTGAAAGTGAGAATAAGGGAATCATGGATGGGGTTGTCTATGATGGAAATGAAACGGAAAACGGACAGGTGCAGATCCGGGATCAGGTTCCTGTAATGGAAGGGGAAGGCACTGCAATTCACGGTAAATTTGCTCCCATGCTTGTACCCTGGACGGTTCTTGCCCCTGCCACAGACCGGGTCAATCCGGATACGGGAAGCATTGAAACGCTTTATCCGTCAGGAAGCGGAGCCAATTTTAACTATGTTTCCTTTGCTCAGGAGGATGTTGAAAATACCTATTTCAGCTCCAGGCTGCGGATCGAAAAGATGGATGCAGAAACGGGAGAAACTATTTTCCATGACGGGGCTCTTTTTCGTATCTATGCTGCCAAGCGGGATGTAAAAAAGACAGGAACCGGCACGGCAGGAGGAAGCGGACAGGTCCTCTTCGGTTCGGCTGTGGATGCAGAGGGAAAGCCGGTGAAAGATGAAAACGGGAAGCAGATTCTTTACCCAAGAGTGGGAGCAGACAATAGTTCTGAAAGTGATGTTCCCATCCGGCTGGATGAGGATGGGATTCCCCTTTATGATGAAAGCCAGAGGATCAGCCAGCTAGATGAAAATGGGATAAAAAAGGGAATTTTCAGATCCTATTCTACCTTAAAGGAGCTGGTGATTGACGGACGACTGTGTGAGGTACCTGTGGGCTATATCGAAACGGCGCGTCCTCTGGGAGCGGGAGCCTATGTGCTGGTAGAGGTTCAGGCCCCGAAGGGATATACAAAGAGCCGGCCCGTAGCCTTTGAGATTTACGGAGACCAGGTCGTTTACTATGAGGAAAACACCTTAAAGGAAGGGAATGGCTGGGAGAGAAAAACGGCCAGACAGTATGAATATGCCATTCCTGTAACCGGGGAGGAAAACCGCAGAGGCACTGAGAAGGTAAGTGAGGTACCTGTACAGGATTACCCATCAGAGCTTTGGATCTACAAGACGGAGGACGGCGATTCTCTGGTTGGAAATGGGAACGGCCTAAAAAAGACAGATGCTCAGGGAAAAGAAGAAGCAAGCGGAGGCTTTACAGGAAATCAGGAGGAAATTTATGTAAATGACAGGGGCGATCTTCTCCTCTATAAAGTAAGCGGGCGAAAGGAAAAGCTGGAGGCCAGAGGGGATGTTAGGGAAATTACCTTTGATCAGGAAAAGCAAATATGGACCGGCTATGTAACAAAGGCCTTTGACTCATATTCCGAACACGTAATAGAGGGAACCGAGCAGGAATTAAAGGCTATGGACCGGGTGAAGCTTCTGTATGAGCTGGATGGTACATTTACGGGAAAAGGCATCCGTTTTGACCGGCCGGTTTCCGGGGCAGAACTGGTGCTTTATGAAGGAAGCTGTCTGGAGCCAAAGAAAAACGGCGGGTATGAGGGTGTTACAGTCCTGAGCCGTGAGGGAAGGACAGAAAAAATAGTAAATACGCATACAGGTACCCACAGGGAGCTGTTAAAAAGCGGTACAGATCTGGGGCCGGGCAAGCTGGATCTCTGGGAGGATCAAAAGCAGCCCAATGAACCCATAGAGCTGTATTTTTACGATTTAGAGAAGGAGAAGAGCCAGGGACGGCTGCGGGAGGATATCCACACAGGAGAACTGCAGGTACTGGATGAGAGAGGAAATGTTATATGCTTTGCAGATAAAGCCTCCGGTATGGCCTATGTCAGGGATGATTATGGAAGGATCATTGCATATCGGGCAGATGAAAAGGGAGAAAAAATCCCGGTGCGTTCGATCTGCGTGGGAGAAAACGGAGGAGCGCCTTCTATTTATAAGGACAAGCAGAGCGCAGATGATGAAAACGGACTTCCGGTATATTATAAAAACGGAGAGCCGGTATGGAAAGAAGAACGCTGGGTTACAGGAGAAAGCACAGGCCCGGATGGAAAGGAAGAAGGGATGGATGAAGCTCATGTGATCGCCCGCCTTCCCTTTGGAGCGTACATTTTACAGGAGGAAGGCGTTCCGTTTGAGCAGGGATATGTCCAGGCTCCGTATCAGGGATTGATCCTTGAGGATAGGAAAGGACCTCAGAAATATTTCCATCAGGATGAATTTACAAAAGCTGCCTTTGCAAAAATTGATATCCGCACACAAAAGGAGATCAAAGGGGCAGAGATGACCCTTTACAGAGCTCTTTTGGATAAAAATGGGAGACCGGAAACAGAAGAAACCGGTATTTACAAAAAGGGGGAGCCCTGGGCCGCCTGGATCAGCGGATATGCGTATGATGATAAAGGCGTGATGAAAAAGGATTCACAGGGAAATCCCATCCCTACGGATGAACCTCACTGGATCGACCACATTCCCGTTGGATTTTATGTGCTGGAGGAAACGCTTTGTCCTTATGACCAGGGCTATGTACAGTCGGAGTCTGTCAATGTGGAAATACAGGAAACAGGCCATGTTCAGAGCTTTGAAATGGAGGACGATTTTACAGCCATTGAGGTTTGGAAACTGGATGGAAAGCGGGACGAGGTGCTCTGCGGTGATACAGAAACAGGACTTACCCTTTACAGAGCCCTTCTGGATGCAGAGGGAAGGCCGGTGATGGAAGAGGGCCATCCGGCCATTCGGGAGGATCTGGCTGTATTTACCTTCCGGGCAGCTACATGGGAGGATGGACAGAAAGTGGCAGCTACCGGACGGGTGGAAACGGATGCAGCAGGACTTTACCCTATTATGAAATATGATTATCAGTATAATGATATCCCTGGAACCTTTCAGGGAAGGTATTATTATACAGAGAATGCATCGGTCCGGATGGAATATCTGCCGGTGGGAAGCTATGTACTGGCGGAGACTCAGACGCCGGAAGGGTATGCCACAGCAGATCCAATCCTGATTGAGATTCCCGATAAGGGTCATATGGTATCCGTAGGACAGTGGTCTATGAAGGATGAGCCATTAAAGCTTTCTGTGTCCAAACGTGTGATTTCCGGCGGGAAAGAGGTGGCCGGAGCGGAGCTTTCCATTTATCCGGTATCAGAAGATGGAAGGATATCCAGTGAAGCGCTGATCCTCCATATCCCGGAAAAGGATGGGAGCTGCCGTGAGGAAGAAGCAAGGTGGATTTCAGGAAATGATGGAAAATATACACAGAAAGAGGCAGAGGCGGGAACCATCCCGGAGGGTTTTGAAGAAGGGGATTTAAAGCCGCATTTGATTGAGTATATTCCGGACGGGGATTATATTCTCAGAGAAGAAATGACGCCCTATGGTTTTTTACAGTCCGTAGATCTGCCGTTTTCCGTTATAGATTCCAGAGTAATTCAGAAACTGGAAATGAAGGATGAAATCCCCGATGGGGTGCTGCAGGTTATCAAGCATGATGGAGACGATCATGAACTTTTACTGGAAGGAGCAGAATTTGAGCTCTTTAACAAAACGCTGGGAATTTCCTGTCAGAAGGCAGTCACCGATTTCAGAGGAAGGGCTGTGTTTGAAAAGCAGCCTGCCGGGTATCTGGCCTCTAACGGAAGCTTTGTCCCCTATACCTATGTGTGCAGAGAAATAAAGGCAGCTCCCGGCCATATGCTTTCAGCTCCGGACTTTGAATTTCAGTTTGAATATAAGGATGAAAGGACGAAGATCCTGAACGTGCAGCATGATCCGGAAAACGACAGTAATCGGGTGAAGGTGGAAAAACAGCTGGGAGATACGGGAGAACGGTTAAAAGGCGCCCTGCTTCGGTTAGAAAGAAAGATATCTGCGGAGGACGGAGGCCATACGGGGAAAATCCGCTGGGAAACAGCGGCAGAGTGGATCAGCGGAGATCAGCCTCATTTAGAAAAGGGGCTTAAAGAAGGAGAATACCGCCTTACAGAGCAGAAAGCGCCGGAGGGCTGCAATGTTTTGGCAGAGCCTGTTTATTTTACCATTGCAGACGGTATGAAAGAGGCTTTGCAGCTGGTGATGAAAAATTATACAGTCATTGTACAGATTGCCAAGACGGACCGTAGTTCCGGAGCTTTTCTGGCAGGAGCCAGGCTGCAGCTGATCCGAACGGATACAGGGGAAGTGATAGAGGAGTGGACCTCTGAAGAGCACACCCCAAAGACCTTTGTGGGGCTTAAGCCGGGAAGCTACCGGATCCATGAGCTGTATGCGCCTGAGAGCTATGAAAGGGCAGAGGATATGGAAATTGAAATAGAGGATCAATCCGCTGAAATTCAGACATTTTCCTTTGCGAATACGAAAATCACTTCTTCCGGCGGCGGAGGCAGCCACAGGCCTCAAAAGGAGTACATTTCCTTTAAAAAGACAGATGTTAATCATTTGCCTGTACCAGGAGCGGAATTTACGTTTTATGACCAGTGGGGAAATGAGATGGATCGGGCAGTAAGTGACGAAAAGGGATATTTTTCCATCCCAAAGCCTTCTGATGGAACCTATACCTTCCGGGAAACAAAAGCGCCTCAGGGCTATGGACTGGATCCGGTACTTCACAGCTTTACAGTCAGCCAGGGGGAGATATACCGGGGGGATTATGAGATAACAGACAGGGAAATGAAGGTAATTATAAGAAAACTGGACGGAGATACAAAGGAAGCTCTGGATGGAGCCGCTCTGCAAATCCGAAGCGTGGAAGGGCAGACGGGCGCAGAGCATATCGTACAAGAGGGAATTTCAGGAGAAAATCCAGAAGGAAAGGGTACATTTGTGTTCCATGCGCCCCATCCCGGCACGTACCGTATTTATGAAACAATGGCGCCTGACGGCTATGAGAGAACGGAAAGCTATTGTGAATTTACCATAAAAGAGGACGGAGGTACAGAGGGAAGTCTTACGGTTTATAATTTTAAGAGAAAGAAGACCCTGGGACAGATACGGGCGGTGTATCAGCCGAAAAAACGGTTTGGCAATTTTACGTATGGTTCAGGCAGCGGCTCAGGGAGCATACGCACCGGAGATACCATGGCGTACCGGGAATGGATGGTTCTGTCACTGCTGTTTTTTGCAGGAATGTTCCTTACTCTGCCTGAGCGTGAAGGAAAGAGAAAGGGACGCTTTGGAACAATGAAAATGCTGGCAGTGATTGGCGTTTTGACGGGAGCCTGTCTGCTGTTTTCTGTTTCCGCTCATGCGGAGACGGTCTGTGAGGGAAATACGGAGAATATTTCCCAGACGATTCTGTATGAAGCGGTAGAGAAAAGGGAGATTCTTCCGGAAACGGCCCGTATATCAGTGAAAAATCCTCAGACAGGTAAAACAGAAGAGAGAATTTTTCCGGAGATCCACAGAGAATATGGCAATGAGCGCTGGCAGGAGGATTTTGAACTGGAGCTTTCTGTTTTAGGAGAAAATGTTCAGGGATATGTACTGGAAGAGGAAGTAATCTGGGATGGAGAGCCGGAGGGCTTTCTGTCCCGGGGCGGACAGTTCCTTAAGGCAGCCGGACTTTCAGAGGCAGATTATGAGATTCAGGGGATCCGGAGAGAAGATACGAGCTCAGGGGATGAAAACAGGAAGCTGACTGCTTATGGAAAGAGGAAGGTCTGGGACTGCCGGGTGGAGTACGGCGGTTTGGTACATGCCGGGCAAAATGGAGCAGCTGTTAAAAATCAGGGGCAGAATTTAGCAGAAAACAGTGTGATAACAGAAGGGATCAGAGCAGGAAAGTCCATTTTTTTGATGGATTTGCTGCTTTTGGGAGCGGTTGCCTTTTTTCTGTGGCTTTGTGCGCGGAGAGTTTTTCTAAAAAAACAGCCGTGCAGGAGATATTTTGTTCCGATACTGTTTCTGGTTGTTTCCGTCGTATGTCTTTTTCATTTTCTTTCGGTATCAAAGCTTTATCATCAGGCCAGGAGGGATTATGAGATTCTCCGGAATAACGCATTTGCAGAGAAAGACGGGGATTTAAATATCGTTCTGGCAGATGGAAACGGCATTTCTCAGAAAGGGGAACAGAATGGGGGAGTGCCGGATGAAGAAATGCTGCGGATGATGAATCCAGAGTATTCCTTTTGGCTCCATATTCCGGAAACAGAGATGGATTATCCTGTAGTCAGGGGAAAAGACACTTCCTTTTATCTGAACCACAGCTTTGAGGGGAAGGACAGCGTATCGGGAGTAATTTTTACAGATCCGTTTACGGAACCGTTTGCGTCCGGCCACACGGTTCTCTATGGCCATAATATGAAAGACGGCTCCATGTTTGGAGGCCTTAAGGCCTATATGGATTCGGAGTTTTTTAGAAAATCGCCCTGTATTCGGATTTTCAGGCAGGGAAAATGGATTGTCTGCCCTATTTTTTCCTGCCATGTGGTTCAGGAAAATGATCATTCACCGTATCAGGCAGGGATGACAAAAACAGAGCGGGAAGCCTATTTTACTGCGATGTCCCAACAGTCTCTTTATGATACGGGGATTAAAAAATATGAAAATGAAGATTTTCTGACCCTTTCTACCTGTCACGGTTGGGGAAAGCGCCTGGTTTTGCATGCCATCATTCCCCATGAAGAGTCAGAAAAGGGAAGAGAATCTATAAAAATTGCTGATTTTTCTGTAAAAAAGAGTCAAAAATAGGCAGTTGCAACAGGGATAAATCACTGGACAAATGTCGTATTTTGTGAGAAAATAAACACGAGTATAACGTGATAAAATTAACAAGGAACACGATACTTATTAAACTGTATGGAGCAGGACGGCATCCTTCAGCCGGATGTTCAGTCCGACTGAAGAAATCGGATGTCCATCCGATGTGAAGGCAGGGGAAAAATTGTGCGTACAAGCAAGTTTGACGTCTGTTTTTGTTTCTGCTATCACGCCGTCCTAAACTGTTACATCAAATTTCAATTTGAAAGGAGTTTTAACACATGATTTATTCACAGGAAGTAGAAGAAATGTGCAA